>FPHI01000004.1_pt1 | contig 129077 bp, 137 predicted proteins | sample 1057421 | NCBI WGS metagenome assembly FPHI01 (sample SAMEA4473311, study PRJEB15554) | hydrothermal vent metagenome | biome: marine basaltic hydrothermal vent biome; feature: marine hydrothermal vent; material: water | place: Pacific Ocean | collected 2011-06-14/2011-07-23 | depth 1155 m | reverse complement strand
AGTTGCCCACTTATAAGTCCACTTACTCCCCCTTTAAAAAATCCAACACTTAGCTGAATAACTGCTGTTATAATAGACTTAATAATAGTTGCATTTGCTATATCTTTATAGTATTTTTTACGATTATTAAAATAGTTTAGTATATTAAAAAGTCCTGTAAAAAATACTGCAATTGGTATAAAATAGAGCCATACTCCTATATCTTTGTTGTTTAATATATTTACAAAATAATCATGAAATAAAATAACTGAAATTAAAAGTGTTAAAGAGATAACCAAAGTGATTATAAACCCTAAAGCAAATATATTTATAGCATCTTCATCTTTTTTAGGTAGCATAATAGCTAACTCATATCTACCATTTGCAATACTTCCAAATATAGAAGATATAGCTACAAACAAAGCTAATACTCCAAAATCTTCAGGAGTATAAATTCTAGTGAGAATTGGACTAATTGCTATAGGTATTGCTTGAGCTATAGTCGTACCTGTCATAAGTGTTAAGACATTACGAGAGAATTCTGACTTTGGTTTTAGTTTATTAAGCATCTATTTTACCACAAACCAAGGATTAAGAAGATTTTCTTTATTATAAACCATTGGTTTATTTACTTTATAAATGTAAGTCATTTTCCCTGCTTCTCGCACTATTGCATCTGCTGCTGCCGTATCCCACTCCATAGTAGGAGCAAGTCTTGGATAGATATCTGCTTCACCCGTTGCTACCATACAAAGTTTTAGGGAGCTTCCTTTACTTACTTGTTCTATCTCTTTTGTCTCTAAGTTATCGATGAATGCTTGTGTCTCCTTTGATAAGTGTGACTTTGAAGCGACTACATGGAGTTTGTCTTCTGGATGTTGGTTTATTTTCAGTGGTAACTTTTCTTTATTTTTATATGCACCTTCACCTCTTTTTGCTTTATACATCTCATCTATTGCCGGCGCATAAACGACACCTAGAACCGGTGTGTCTTTATATATGAGTGCAATATTTATCGTAAATTCGTCATTCTTTTTAATGAACTCTTTTGTGCCATCTATGGGGTCTATACACCAATAGTATTCCCATTCCTTTCTTAACATATACTCTGTCTGCTTATTCTCTTCAGACATTATGGGAATATTTGGATAGCGCATTTGTAATTGAGAGCAAATAATCTCATTTGCTTTTGTATCTGCTTGGGTTAATGGTGATTTATCTTCTTTATATTCTACGACAAAATCTTTTTTGTAAATTTCCATAACAGCATCGCCTGCTTCTTTAGTAATAGCAACAATCTTTTCTAAGTCTATATCTTTTAACATTCTAAATATCCTCTGTTTTTTAAATAGGCTATAACACTCTCTACGCATGCTTCAATGCTTGTTTTATCGTTTCTAATATGTATTTCTGGGTTTTTTGGGGCTTCATAAGGAGATGAGATTCCTGTAAAACTTGCAATTTCTCCATTTCTTGCTTTTTTATAAAGCCCTTTTGGATCACGACTTTCACAAACTTCTAATGGTGTATCTATAAATACTTCTATAAATTCACTATTTTCGACTAAACTTCTTACTTTATCTCGTTCTTCTTGAAAAGGAGAGATGAATGCAGTAAGTACAATTAACCCACTATCCACAAAAAGTTTTGCTACTTCACCTATGCGTCTGATATTTTCAATTCTATCTTCATCTGAAAAACCAAGCCCTTTGTTTAATCCCATTCGAATATTATCACCGTCTAAAAGGTAGGTATGTTTTCTAAGTTCATTGAGTTTTAGCTCTACTGCATTGGCAAGAGTTGACTTGCCACTGCCACTAAGTCCCGTAAACCAAAGAATACATGGCTTTTGCTCTTTTATCTCTGCTCGTTGGAGTTTTGAGACATGATGCTCATGCCAGACTATGTTTTTACTATTTGACATTATTCTTCTTTATATATTTTACTATGATATCTACGGCTTCATCGACACTGAGTTTATCTGTATCTATCACTATCTCAGCATGTTGTGGCTCTTCATATACATCATTTATCCCTGAGAAATTTTGATACTCACCACTCATTGCCTTTGCATATACACCTTTATAATCTCGTTTTTTACAACTCTCTATATCTGCTTTTACATACACCACTATATTATTTTTTACCATCTCTCGAATAGCTTTTCTACTCTCTCTGTATGGCGATACAAATGAAGCAACCGTAGAGACAGAGTTATTTTGCAGAGTTTTTATCAAATTCCCTATGCGGCGCATATGTCTGTTTCTATCCTCTCTGGAATATCCAATATCTGGAATAAGTTCTCTAATATCTTTAGAGTCTATTCTCTCTAATGGAATATGCAGCTTTTGCAACTCTTCATAGACTCTATCTGCAATGGTTGTTTTTCCTGAGAGTGGCAGTCCAGTAAACCAAAGGTTAAAGGGTTCTATCTTCTTTTTACCCCAGCGTATTTTCATCCACATTCGCTCATGTGCCCAATAGAGTGCTACTTTAAGCACTGTCTCTATCAAACCGGCAGCAATAGCCAAATCTAAACGACCAAAAAAGAAATAGACTATAAGAATAGTGGTAGTTGTTGCAACTAATCTCCAACTTATTCCTTTTACAATTGATCTTTTATTTGTCTCTTTATACATTATATACTTTTACAATCCCATTCTGGAAAATTTTCTCGTATATATCTATTGAGTGCTATCTCAGCCTCTGTATAGTCTCTATGGGCTTTTACTTCTGTCTCTTCTTCTCTTTTTGCTACATTCACAATCATCCCTGCTCCAACAGTATTGTTTGTAATTCTGTCAACAACTATAAAACTTCCTGTTTGACGGTTCTCTTTGTACATGTCTGCTGCTATTGGACGGGTAAGTATCATTTTACATGAGGCAATGTCATTGAGTTCTAGTTTTTCAACTTCTTCTCTTTCATAAGTATTAACATCAATTTTATAGTTTATATGTGCAATACTTCCAGCAATTACCGATGTGCCTCTTTTGATATCATAAGTTTTACCTACCTGCATAGGTATTTCATCCATCCACACAAGCATCACTTTTAAAGAGTTTGAAACTCTTGGTAAACTTTTTGTATGCACAAGCATATCGCCACGGCTGATATCTACTTCATCTTCAGTTGTAATAGTAATTGCCATGGGAGCGTAAGCATGTGTTGTTGTAGCATCTCGATTTGTTTCTGTAATATCTCCGGCATTAATGATACTTTTTACTTTTGTAGTTTTCCCAGATGGTAAAACGGTAATCTCATCGCCTACATTTACACTACCACTTGCAATGGTTCCACAGAAACCTCTGAAATCTAAGTTTGGACGATTTACATACTGCACAGGAAATCTAAAGTTTTCCTCACTCTGCTCTTTAGAGATATCCATACTGTCTAAGAGTTCTAAAAGTGGTTTATCTTCATACCATGGAGTATGTTCACTTCTTTTAACAACATTATCGCCATTAAGTGCACTAAGTGGTATGTAGTATCTGTTTTTGATCCCTAGTTCATCTGCAAGTTGACTATATGCCTCTTTAATTTCATCAAAAACATCTTGAGAGAAATCCACTAAATCCATCTTATTTATAGCTACTATTACATGTTCAATTCCAAGTAAATTAACTATAAAACTGTGTCTTCTTGTTTGTGTAAGAATTCCTTTTCTGGCATCTATTAAGATAATAGCTACATCAGCAGTTGATGCACCTGTAACCATGTTACGAGTATATTGTTCATGTCCGGGAGTATCAGCTATGATGAATTTTCTGTTTTCAGTAGTGAAAAATCTATAGGCTACATCTATGGTAATTCCCTGCTCTCTCTCACTCTGCAATCCATCAACAAGCAAAGCCATGTCAATTTTTTCACCTGTAGTACCATACTTTTCACTCTCGCTCTGTACAGCAGAGAGTTGATCATCAAATATCATCTTGCTATCATATAGCATACGCCCTATAAGTGTTGATTTACCATCATCAACACTTCCACATGTTAAAAAGCGGAGCATATCTTTATTTTCATGCTCTTTTAAGTACGCCTCTATATCAAGAGCTATTTTTTCATTTTTTGTACTCATTAAAAATACCCCTCTATTTTTTTCTTCTCCATAGAACCTATTTGATCTTTATCTATAAGTCTTCCCTCTCGCTCACTACTTGTTGAGAGCAGCATCTCTTTAATGATCTCCGGTAGAGTTGAAGCCGTTGAATTGATAGCTCCAGTTAATGGATAGCATCCAAGTGTTCTAAAACGTACCATCTCCATTTTTGCATTTTTTCTTAACTCTTCTGGCATTCGCTCATCATCTACAAGTATTTTTGTTCCTTCATACTCTACTACAGGTCGCTCTTTTGCAAAGTAGAGTGATGGAATGGGAATACCTTCTAGGTAGATATACTGCCACACATCAAGCTCTGTCCAGTTACTTATAGGAAAAACTCTTACACTCTCTCCTTTTTTGATAGCAGTATTATAAATATTCCATAATTCTGGTCTTTGGTTTTTCGGATCCCATCTATGCTGTTTATCGCGAAAAGAGAAGATTCGCTCTTTTGCACGAGACTTCTCTTCATCACGTCTTGCCCCGCCTATAACAGCATCATACCCACCTTGCGTGAGGGCTTGTTTGAGTGCCTCTGTTTTCATAATATCAGTATGTACTTTGCTCCCATGTTCAAATGGGGAGATGTTCATAGCAACTCCCTCTGGGTTGGAGTGTACTACAAGATCAAATCCTAACTCTTTAGCACGGTTATCCCGAAACTCTATCATCTCATGGAATTTCCATAGAGTATCTACATGTAGAAACTTAAAAGGGGGTTTTGCAGGGGCAAATGCTTTCATTGCCAACTGGAGCATAACTGAACTATCTTTTCCGACACTATACATCATAACAGGATTAGAAAACTCTGCTGCTACTTCACGGAGGATATGAATAGACTCTGCTTCTAACTGTTTTAAATGTGTAAGTTTGTTTTTAGTTAACATTTAATATTTTCCTTTATGTAATCAATCTCTTCATCACTCACATAAGGATTCATCGGCAAACTCATAATCTCAGCACTTACTCTCTCAGAGATAGGGAAATCCCCTTTTTTATATCCGAGATACTCAAAACACTCTTGTAAGTGTAGTGGCATTGGGTAGTGTACTGCTGTTGGGATGCCTTGTTCTTTCAACTTAGCTTGAACTTCATCTCTATTTTTAACTCTAACAGAATATTGAGCAAAAGCAGAAGTGCAATCCTTACTGATAAAAGGCAAGACTAATTCTGAATTTTGAATTTTGAATTTTGAATTATATTTTTTTGCTACTTCCTGTCTAAGTACTAAATCTTCTTTATAGTATTTGAGTTTTACATTGACTACTGCACATTGAAGTGTGTCCATTCTTCCACCCATACCTATATATTTATGATGATAGCGTTTGGATTGTCCATGCACTCTTAGGCTTTTCATCTTAGTTGCTAATGCTTCATCATTTGTAAAAACTGCTCCCCCATCACCAAAACATCCAAGTGGTTTAGCAGGAAAGAAGCTTGTAGTTGAAATATCGCCTAAGTTACTATCTGTTTTGCCCTTGTAGGTACTTCCGAAGCTCTGCGCACCATCTATTATAATTTTTAATTGTGAATGTTTAATTTTTAATTCTTCAAGAGCATCCATATCACATGGCTGTCCATAGAGGCTTACTGCTATGATTGCTTTTGTTTTTGGTGTGATTTTCTCTTCTATTTTACTTGGGTCTATGTTGTAAGTTTTCTCATCTATATCTACGAAAACTGGTTTTGCACCCAAAAAGGCTATGGTTTCAGCTGTGGCTATAAATGTAAAAGGAGTAGTGATTATCTCATCACCTGGTTTTATATCGAGTGCCATCATTGCTAATAAAAGAGCATCTGTTCCACTAGAGCAAGTAATTGCATGTTTAGTACCTGTAAAGTTCTGTAAATTCTCTTCTAACTCTTTTACTTCATTACCCATAATGTAGTTTGAGTTATCTAATACTTTATGTATTGCCTCATCTAATTCTGTTTTGTAAAGTTGATATTGATGTTTGAGGTTTGCGAAATCTATTTGCATTTTATTTTCTCTCTATTTTTAAACTATTATCAATGAGTTCATAACGTGCAAACTCATCTTCTGCTCTGTTATCTATAAACTCTAACGTATTGCCACTAATACCAACCCAGCCAATCTGACGAGCCGGAACACCCACCATAAGAGCATAAGGTTTTACATCTTTGTTTACAACAGCTCCTGAGCCAATCAGTGCATACTCCCCAATAGTCACTCCACACACAATCGTAGCATTAGCCCCAATAGAGCAACCTTTTTTTAGCAGGGTCTTTTTAAACTCATCTTTTCTTTGAATGAAAGCTCTTGGGTTGATGACATTGGTAAAGACCATAGAGGGACCTAAAAATACATCATCTTCAACCTCTACCCCTTTATAGACAGAGACATTGTTCTGTACCTTTACACCATCTCCTATATTGACATCTCCTCCAACCACACAGTTTTGACCAAAAGAGCAGTTTTTACCTATAGTTGTACCTGATAGAATATGAGAGAAGTGCCATATTTTCGTATCTTCTCCGATAGTTACATTTTCATCAACTATGGCTGTTTCATGTGCAAAATAAGCCATCGTTAGTTAATGACTTTTTTACAAAATGGGTGATAGTCACCCTTTAAACCAATAGCCTCTAAATTTCTAATGGTAGAAACCGTAGAGATAGAGCCATAGGCTTCATCGAGTCCAAAGCCATTACCTTTTAGTATCTCCTCATAGCTTCTTGTATGCAAATCTGTAAAACCACCGCTAAACTCTATCTCTTCCCCATCAACGGTAATGCTTCTATAGGTTCTCTGTCCACTCTCTTGAACCTCTTGTGGAATGTAGTCATAATTGACTGACAAAAACCAACGCACATTGGCATTTTTGAGTCTGAATGAACCTGCATTACAATCAGGAGTTTTTACATGAACTACATTCTCCTCAACCTCACCAAATATCCATGTGAGCATATCGTAAAAGTGTACTCCAATATTTGAGGCAATCCCACCCGATTTAGCTTGATCACCTTTCCACGAGATAAAGTACCATTTTCCTCTGCTTGTCAAATAGGTTAAGTCAATATCATATATTTTATTGGGATTTTCTTTTAACGCTTTGGATACTTTCTCTTTCAGCGCGATAATTGAAGGGTGTAAACGCAGCTGTAAGATGTTATAGACTCTCTGCCCTGCCTCCTGCTCTATAATTTTTAACTGGTCAATATTCCATGGGTTAAGTACCAATGGTTTTTCACAGATGGCATCTGCTCCACTTTTGAGAGCAAACCTTATATGTGAATCATGCAGATAGTTAGGGGAACAGATCGACATATAGTCTATCTTCTTCCCTGTATCTCTTCTATATTTATCTACAAATCTATCAAAACGCTCAAACTCTGTAAAGAAGTCAGCTTGTGGAAAATTGCTATCCATAATCCCTATCCCATCATAGGGATCAAGCGCTGCAACGAGTTCATTACCTGTCTCTTTGATTGCTTTCATATGTCTTGGTGCGATGTAGCCAGATGCGCCTATGAGGGCAAAGTTTTTTGACATAATTAATTATCTCCTTTTCCAATATTTTCAATATACCATTCTATAGCCTCAGCCATTCCCTGATAGATATTATGGGTTGGTGTGTAACCTACGAAGTTTTGTGCTTTTAGGATATTGGCATTGGAATGACGAATGTCCCCTGCTCTAAAGTCTCTATAGATAGCTTTTCTTTCAGAAAAAGTTTCTATATGATAAGTTAATTCTTTGTTGATAAGAGTATAAAGTTCATTAAGCGTATTTCTACCTCCTACTGCAACATTAAAAGCTTCACCAAAAGCTTCAGTATTTGTTGTAGTACCTGCAAGGAGGTTCATCTGGATAACATTATCAATGTAGGTAAAGTCTCTACTTGTTTCACCATCACCATTGATGAAGACATCTTCTTCTGTCAATAAAGAACCTATCCACTTAGGAATAACAGCAGCGTAAGCACCATTAGGGTCTTGTCTTCTCCCAAAGACATTAAAATAACGTAATCCAAGTGTCTCCATACCATAAACTTTTTGGAATACAGAACCATAAAGCTCATTGGTTGCTTTCATGGCAGCATAGGGGGAAAGGACATTTCCTGTTCTCTCTTCAACTTTTGGCAACTCCTGTGAGTCTCCATAAACAGAACTTGAACTGGCATAAACAAAACGCTTGATACCTGCATCTTTTGCAGCGGTAATCATATTGAGAAAACCCGTAACATTTGAACGGTTGGAAGTGACAGGATCATCAATAGAACGAGGCACAGAACCCAATGCTGCCTGATGCAAGACAATATCCACACCTTCGCATGCCTGTTGACAGGTTTGCATATTGGCTATATCACCTTCTATAAACGTAAAGTTCCTCGCTGCTGCTTCACCTACCGATGCCAAAACATCATCAATATTATGTTGATAACCTGTAGAGAAGTTATCAAGCCCTACTACCTTTTGACCGTGTTTGAGTAAAAACTCTGAAAGATTTGAACCAATAAAACCTGCATTACCAGTCACAAGCCAACATTTTTGTTCAGTTTTAAAACGTTCCAGTAGTTGCTCAAATATTGTCACTATAAACACCCATCTGCATGATCATTATCAATAAATGATTTGATATCAAAAAGAACCTGAGAGCTCTGTAAAGCAAAATCAAAATTCTTAAACTTATCATGTGCAACTGCTAAAAGAACCGCTTCATATTCATGAAGATTGACCTCTTTTATCAGTGATATATTATACTCTATTTTTACCTCTTCTTCATCTGCCCACGGATCATAAACTTCCACAGTGGTACCAAAATCTTTAAGTTCCTGAATAACATCAATTACACGTGAATTACGAATATCAGGACAATTCTCTTTAAAAGTAATACCAAGCACAAGTACCTTGGCTCCCTCTATTTTCTGCCCTTTTTTAATCATCAGTTTGATTACTTGATTGGCTACGTAAATACCCATATTGTCATTAAGACGACGACCTGCAAGGATAATCTCCGGATTATAACCTACCTCTTGTGCTTTATGTGTCAGGTAATAAGGATCAACACCAATACAGTGACCTCCTACAAGACCTGGACGAAAAGGTAGAAAATTCCACTTTGTTCCAGCTGCTTTCAATACAGCTTCCGTATCAATACCAAGCCTGTTAAAAATAATTGCCAACTCATTGACAAAAGCAATATTGATATCACGCTGTGAGTTTTCAATAACTTTGGCAGCTTCAGCTACTTTGATTGTAGGAGCCAAATGGGTTCCAGCAGTAATAATGGCTGCATAAAGCGCATCTACTTTCTTACCAATTTCAGGGGTAGAACCAGATGTTACTTTTAAGATTTTTGTTACTGTATGTTCTTTGTCTCCAGGGTTAATACGCTCAGGAGAATATCCACAGAAAAAATCTTCATTAAATTTCAATCCAGAGAATTTTTCAAGGACAGGAACACACTCTTCTTCTGTAGCTCCCGGATAAACTGTAGATTCATAGATAACAATATCATCTTTTTTTAATACTTTTCCTATGGATTCACTGGCTTTTATAAGGGGGGTAAGGTCTGGTTTTTTATGTTTGTCTATAGGGGTAGGAACGGTAACAATAAAAATATTACACTCAGCTATATCTTCCAATATATTAGAAAATTTTATACCATTGTGTAACGCTTCATTAACTTGTACTTCACTCAATTCTAATGTACGATCGAAACCAGAGTTTAATTCATCAATACGCCACTGGGCAATGTCGAAACCAATAACACTGTACTTACTACTAAAAGCATGCGCTAAAGGTAACCCCACATAACCCAAACCGATAATTGCTATCTTGTAGTTATTTGCCATCTCTTAAATTCTCCAGTTCATTTAAATTAGTTATTATTATAACAAAAAAAAATAAAAGGAGTCTTTAAGGTTATATCTTATCGTTTGCTATTAATGATGTGATACGTTCAGGCTGTTTTTTACCCTCAATGATAAAACGAAGTGCATTAAGCCTAATAAACCCTTCTGCATCTTTTTGGTTATAGACATCGTCTGCTTCAAAGGTAGAGTGTTCTTCTGAGTAAAGTGTTACATCTGATTTACGCCCAACAACAATTACATTGCCTTTGTAAAGTTTAAGTTTAACCTCACCCTGCACCTGCTCTTGTGTAGCATCTATGGCAGCTTGTAGCATACGACGTTCTGGAGACCACCATAAACCGTTATAAATAAGTTTTGCATACTTTGGCATAAGCTCATCTTTCATGTGTGCTTCTTCGCGGTCTAGCGTGATAGACTCTATGGCACGGTGCGCTTTTAGCATAATAGTCCCACCTGGAGTTTCATAACATCCACGTGCTTTCATTCCTACCATACGGTTTTCAACAATATCTATACGCCCAATACCATGTTTTTTACCAAGTGTATTTAATGTTTCCAAGATGGTCGCAGGTGTCATCTCTTCTCCATTGATAGCTACGGGATCACCATTTTGATAACTGATAGTAATATATTCAGCTTCATCTGGTGCAGCTTCTGGGCTTACAGACCATAACCACATATCTTCTTCTGGTTCATTATACGGATTTTCCAACCACTCGCCCTCATAAGAGATATGAAGTAAATTTGCATCCATGGAGTAAGGCTTAGCTTGCCCCTTGCCATCAATATCTATGCCATGTTCTTTTGCATACGCAAGAAGTTTAGTACGTGAGTTCAAGTCCCACTCTCTCCATGGTGCAATCACAGCAATATCTGGATCAAGTGACAAATAACCAAGTTCAAAACGTACTTGGTCATTCCCTTTACCCGTTGCTCCATGACTTACAGCATCTGCACCTGTTTGATGTGCTATTTCTATCTGTTTTTTAGAGATGAGTGGACGTGCAATAGACGTACCTAAGAGATATTCACCCTCATAAATAGCATTGGCTCTAAACATAGGAAATACAAAGTCTTTTACAAACTCTTCACGTAGGTCTAAAATAAAGATATTCTCTTCTTTTATCCCCATATCCAACGCTTTTTGACGTGCAGGTTCTACCTCTTCACCCTGACCAAGGTCAGCAGTAAATGTGACTACCTCACACGCATACTCATCTTGAAGCCATTTAAGAATGATACTTGTATCAAGCCCACCAGAGTAAGCCAATACTGCTTTTTTGATTGTTCTTTTTGCCATGTTACAGCCTTTACAATAATATTGTCGCGATTTTAGCGTAAGTTTGGTTAGGAATTGTTTCAGTTTTAAATAAAAATATTGTAAGTATTAATTATATTTGAAAAATATTTTTTGAAATGAAATAAAGATTTTATGGCTCCGGCACCAGGATTCGAACCTGGGACCAAATGATTAACAGTCATCTACTCTACCGCTGAGCTATGCCGGAACAAATAATTTAAGAAGCTTTTTACCAATATAACTAATTATATGATTGACTGCTTAAGTCATTAATAAAATTTAATATGGCTCCGGCACCAGGATTCGAACCTGGGACCAAATGATTAACAGTCATCTACTCTACCGCTGAGCTATGCCGGAACATTTAAATTTGTGAATGGGATTATAGACAAAATGAACTTTAATGTCAATGGTTTTTTAAACTTTTTTATAAAAAATCATACCATTCGTTGAAACTTCCTCTATTTTCCTCTCTTTTAACAGTTCTTTAAACCGTTTTTGGCTCTCTTTATCAAATAATACTTCTACATCTTCTTGTGTAAGAGGACGTTTGGAAAGTGTATCTAAAATCTCTTCGTTACTATAGGAAGAGGCAGAAATATCTGACTTTTTACGTGAAGCGATATAAAGAGGCAAAGAACTATCAAAAGCTTGACTGAGTTTCAAGAGTTCTTGAAAACTTACAGGCTGAACATCAAATGCCGGTGGCCTGTCAATTGTTCCCATATCTATTCGTGTAGGTTGAAGTTTTAACAAGTACTCATTAAGCTTTGCTATCTCTTCTTTAGAGTCATTCAATGTTTTAACAACAAGTATCTCTATAATTAAAGAACCATTATATTTACGTTTAAAGTCCATCATCCCTGCTTTGATATTTTCAACATCTATATCACTATGTGAACGATCAAGTTTTTTCAGGCACTTTTGGGTTGCACAATCTAAAGAGAGTTTTACCTCATCAAGTTTCAGTAAGGCTTCCTGTATCTTAGGGTTATCAATAGTTGAGGCATTAGTTAGTATGAGTATTTTAGTCTTGCCTTTAAAAGTATTAATCTCATCTATCAGTTCTGAAAGATAGGGGTAGAGTGTAGGTTCACCATTGGCAGTTAGCGTAATAAAATCTATATCTTTATATTCAACAAGTGCCGTTTTAACAGCTACTACTATCTCTGATACACTTAAAATCTCATCTTGGTTTCCCATAGTTTTGGCAGGCTCTAATTCACAATAGAGACAGTCAAAATTACACTGCTTCTTTCCTGGGCTAAGGTCAATCCCTAAAGATTTACCAAAACGCCTTGAATGTATGGGACCAAAGATAATATTTGACATCTATTTTTTACCACTTACTCTCTGACACTCACGTACAAAATGTTTCGCATTCTCTACAGGTACATCTGGTAAAATCCCATGCCCGAGGTTAAAGATGTGGCGTTTGCCACCCATAATCTCTTGTATCGCTTCTACACAGAAAGTAGTAGCCTCTTTAGAGTAGAGGCGGCATGGTTCCATATTTCCCTGAAGTACATATTTATCTCCAAGTTTTTCTTTAGCTAATGCCATAGGAGTTCCCCAGTCTACACCAAATACATCAAAGTTACCATAAACAAGTCCACGCTCGATGAATGCTGGAATACCTTTAGGGAACATGATAATAGGTGTATCAGGGTACTTGGATTTCAAATAGTCTGCTATCTCTACCATGTATTTCCATGAAAATTCATCGTACTTACCTGGCTCAATCGCTGATGCCCAGCTATCAAAAATTTGTACAACATCAATACCTGCTTCTATCTGTTTTTCCATATAAAGCTTAACTACTTCAGTGACTTTAGCAAGGATGTTATGAAGTAGTTCTGGATTAGAGTACATCATTTTTTTACAGATATTATAGGTTTTTGTTCCCTGCCCTTCTATCATGTAAGTCGCAAGTGTCCATGGGGCACCAGTAAATCCAATAAGCGCTTTATCTTCAGCAAGTTGTTCTTTGATGAGCTTAATGGTGTCATACACATAAGTAAGCTTACTTGCTGCTTCTTTACCACCGATGAGTCTGTCGACATCTGCTTGTGTCTCTAGGGGGTCAGAGAATTTTGGTCCTTCACCTTTGACAAAACTCAAATCCATACCCATCTCATCGGGAATAACCAAAATATCGGAGAATAAAATTGCGGCATCTACTCCAACAATATCTACAGGCTGTAATGTTACTTCACACGCTTTTTCAGGGTCATGACAAAGATTCAAAAAATTTCCTGCCTCTGCACGTACAGCCATATATTCTGGCAGGTATCGTCCTGCTTGTCTCATCATCCATACAGGTGTGTATGGGGTCTCTTTTCCTAGACATGCGTCTACAAATATTTTACTCATTAATGTTTCCCTACTTTACTTAAAAAACTAAGTCCTACAGCCAATGCTGTAATAGACAGTGCAAAATACAACATCTCCAGTGGTGTTGTAAACTGTGTATGAAGTACACGCTGAAAAAAGCTTACTACAAGTACCATCACGATAACTTTTGCTATTTTATCCTTCAACTGGTCGAGATCATGTATAGCTAAAAGTTTTGAGCCATTTTTTCCCTCAGCCTGATCAATATCTGAAATAAACAACTCATAAAGACCAAATGAAAAAATAAACATCACCACTGCAATAAGATACAAATCTACAGCTCCGATAATACCAGATACAATATCTTCATGAAAATGCTCAGGATGAGGAATAATATGCAAAACAACCTGATAGGTACGTACAGCAACTTCCCAAATATCCATAGAGGCAACAATAAAAAGTATCATTGCACCTATGAGTCCAAAAACAACTGCCAAAAGTACAATAAATCTACTGTTCCAGATGGCACCTTCAAATAATTTTTCAATCATTAGGCATTTTCCTCTAGTTGTATCCATTTTTGAGCAATACGCACAGAATTGGTAGCAGCTCCAACTCTTACTTGGTCAGCTACACCCCAGATATGTAAAATATTGTCTGCATAAAGATCTTTTCTAATACGCCCTACATACGTTTCATCTGTATCCGTTGAAATAATTGGCATAGGGTATTCATTTTTAGACATATCATCAATAACCACTACATTTTCAAATGCCGCCAATACTTCTCTTGCTTTATCTACATCAACATGAACCCCTTCGTCAAAGGTAATGGTAATAGACTCAGAGTGTGAACGAAGTACCGGTACACGTACACAGGTAGCACTTACTGCAAAATCTGAATGCATAATTTTATTCGTCTCATTTACCATCTTCATCTCTTCTTTGGTGTACCCATTCTCTTGTGGTACATCAATGTGAGGAATGACATTGAGTGCTATTTGGTGTGCAAAGGCTTCAACTTTTGCTTCATCAAGTGTAAAATTAAAGAACGCTTGCATTTGCATCACCAACTCTTCCATACCTACCTTACCAGCACCAGAAACTGCCTGATAGGTACTTACATCTACCCTTTTAATACCATAAAGGTCATGTAGAGGTTTAAGCAGTTGCACCATCTGAATCGTAGAACAGTTAGGATTGGCAATGATACCCGTCTCTTCCCACTCTTCTATATCTTTAGGATTTACTTCTGGTACAACCAAAGGTATCTTTGGATCCATACGGAAATGTGAAGTATTGTCTATAACCACTGCACCAGACTCTACTGCATACTTAGCAAACTTTGCAGAGATACTTCCACCAGCTGAGAAAAATGCTATATCAATATTTTTATCTATAAAAACATCTTCGGTAAGTTCTTGTATCTTGTAACTTTTACCTTGACACGCTATCTCTTCTCCTACACTTTTTGCACTGGCAAGCGGTAAAAGATTTTCTATGGGAAATTCTACTTCTTCCAAAACTCTAAATAATTCTTCACCTACGGCACCAGAGGCACCGACTACTGCTATATTATATCTTTTCATTTTCTATTCTAATCCTAATGTTCCATCATTGTTTATTGGTGTTTCTTCAGCACCTTCATCTTTACTGTTTTCATCTTCAGGTTTCTCTTCTTTTTGACATTTTGCCATAGAAACCACAATGTCTTTTTTCTCTACAGTCACTACCTTCACACCTGAAGTATTACGCCCTGCTTTACGAATTTGTTCCATATCAACACGTATCATCTTACCTACAGAAGTTAAACACATCAAATCTTTATCTTCTGCCACAGCGACTACACCTACTACATCACCCGTCTTAGACGTAAGTTTCATAGAGATAACACCCTTACCTGCACGGTTTTGTTCACGATACTCTGAAGCTGACGTACGTTTACCAAGCCCTTTTTCAGAAAGCATAAGCAATTCATCATCTTCATTTTCTATGGTAATTGCACCACAAACATAGTCACCGTCAATTTTAAATTTAATTGCTGTTACACCACGTGATACACGTCCTATCTCTCTTGCATCTTCTACTTTAAATCTAATACAAAGACCTTTTTTTGTTGCAACAAAGAGCCATTTTGTATCAGGTTTGACAATACTTGCTGAGACAATTTCATCATCTTCATCAAGGTTAATCGCTCTTACACCATTGCTTCTGATGTTTGAGTATTCAGAGAGATTTGTACGTTTTACAATACCATTTTTTGTAAAGAACACAAGCCCTTTGTCATCTTCAAAGTCAGTCGTTGGGATGATAGCCATAATCTTCTCATCTTTTTGAAGATTAATAAGATTCACCACTGCCTTGCCTTTTGCTGTACGAGACCCTTCTGGGATTTTGTAGACTTTCAACCAGTAGAGCTGTCCACGGTCAGTTACAAACATAAGCGTATCATGGGTATTTGACGTAAAGAAACTCTCGATAAAGTCATCATCATAGGTAGTCACTGCTGTTTTACCTTTCCCCCCACGATGTTGTTTTTCATATAACTTCACTGGTACACGTTTAATATACCCTCTATGCGTGATAGTCACAACCATAGGCTCATTTGGAATAAGGTCTTCAATATCAATGTCATCATAGTCATCTACGATTTCTGTACGTCTAGGGATAGCAAATTTATCTTTTATCTCTACAAGCTCTTCACGAATAATTTGGTTAATCTTATCTTCACTCTTCAAAATACTTTCAAGCTCTGCAATAAGTTTGAGTAACTCTGCAAGTTCAGTCTCAATTTTTTCAATCGCAAGACCTGTAAGGCGTCTAAGTCTCATCTCCAAGATAGCTTTTGTCTGAATTTCTGAGAGTTTAAAGCGTGCCATCAGATTTTCAGAGGCATCAGCATCGTCTGAAGAAGCACGGATAATTTTAATCACCTCATCAATGTTGTCTACAGCAATTTTAAGCCCCTCTAAAATATGGGCTCTGGCTCTTGCTTTTTCAAGATCAAAAATAGTTCTTCTAATCACCACCGTTTTTCTGTGTTTTAAGAAGATATCAAAAAGCTCCATCAAGTTAAATACTTTTGGCTCTTTGTTATTGATAGCAAGCATAATAATCCCAAAGGTTACTTGCATCTGTGTCTGCTTAAAGAGGTTGTTTATCACTATTTCACTCATGGCATCACGCTTAAGTTCAATAACCACTCTCATACCTTCACGGTCAGACTCATCACGTATCTCAGAAATACCTTCAATATGTTTGTCACGTACCAGCTGTGCGATATTTTCTATCAGTCTAGACTTGTTCACTTGAAAAGGAAGCTCATCAATGATAATGATTTCTTTATTCTTTGTCTCTTCTATATGCGTTTTTGCTCGTATTTTAATACGTCCACGTCCTGTAGTATAAGCATCTATAATCCCTTTTTTACCAAAGATAATTCCACCTGTTGGAAAATCAGGACCTTTTACTACCATCATCATATCTTCTACGGTTGACGCTGGATTGTCAATACGTAAAACCAAAGCATCTACAAGCTCTTCAAGTCTATGCGGTGGAATATTTGTAGCCATACCGACTGCAATACCGCTTGAACCATTGAGTAACAAGTTTGGTACACGTGTAGGCAATACATCCGGTTCACTCATAGAGTCATCATAATTGGGTACAAAATCCACCGTATCTTTATCAAGATCAGAGAGTAGCTCTTCTGCTATTTTAGTCATACGTGCTTCGGTATATCTCATTGCCGCAGCATTATCACCATCGACTGAACCAAAGTTTCCTTGACCATCTACAAGTGGTGCCTGCATAGAAAAATCCTGTGCCATACGTACAAGTGCATCATATACAGAGTTATCACCATGTGGGTGATACTTACCAATAACATCCCCGACGATACGCGCCGATTTCTTATAGGGACTTCTATGCGAAAGGTGCAAATCTTCCATCGCATAAAGGATTCTTCTGTGTACAGGTTTCAGTCCATCACGTGCATCTGGCAAGGCACGTCCTACAATCACTGACATAGAATAGGCAAGATAACTTGACTGCATACTATCTTCTATAAGTATCTCTTGTGTATTATCACTATCTTCAAATAAATTTGACAATTTTATTCCTTTAAACAAAGTTAAAAGATTTTATCTTATCCAAGGTGTAAAATTACTTAAAAAACGTTCTAAATCGATTTTAGAGCCTTTTATTCTGATTTTTCAGATTTTTATCTTTTAATGGTTAACATAATAAAATAAAACAAATGGCTTATTTTAGACTACTTAAAAAATATTTTTATTAACATTCTCTTAACATACTTAGAATATAATCTTTCCAATTTATTATCAGGAAACTAAATGCCTATTGAACAACTAAAAGATATCGTAGATTATGGAGTGATTGGACTACTCATATTTTTGAGTTTTATCACTTTTGCGTATGCTATTGAGAGAATACTCTACTACCGTTCTATAGACCTCAGCAAATATAATCATAAACTTGCCCTTGAAATAGATCTTTCAAAACGTTTGGGTACGCTTGCATCTATAGGTTCAAATGCTCCTTATATTGGGTTGCTTGGTACTGTACTTGCTATTATCTTAACATTCTACATTATAGGTGACCAACAAGATATCATAAATCCTGGTGAAATCATGAAACACCTTGCCCTTGCACTTAAAGCTACAGCAGCCGGTCTAGTCGTAGCCATACCTGCAACAGTTCTTTACAATGCTTTACTAACGAAAGTAGATATACTCCTTTCCAAATGGGAAATCATGCAGGATGAGAAATAAAATGAATAGATATACCACTCTTCAAAGCGACCAGTCGCATGAGCCCTCTGCTGAAGAGTCCTTTCTTTGGCTTTGCCCAAAAAGGAACCGTCAGTGAAACGCGAACGTTTTGACAAGATGAATGTCGTACCATTCATCGACATTGTTTTAGTACTGCTTGTAATCATCTTGGCTACCTCAACTTTTGTAAAAAACCAAACAATAAAGGTAGATTTACCTACTGCTAGTTCTAAAAAAGCTGAAGAGAAGAAGTCTATACATATTGCCATAGACAAAGAGGGAAAATACTTCTACGACAAGGAGGAGTTGCCTCTTGATGCTATCAAAACTAAACTCTTAAAGCTTGACCCTAAAAAAGACTTGGTCTCATTACATATGGATAAAACTTCAGCATTTGAATACTTTGTATCGGTTATAGATATTTTGAAGTCCAAAGGCTTTAAGAATATTTCCATTATTACAAAGCAGTAATATCTTCTAATTAATCACCTGTAGGATGTTGTACCCTTACAACACCGATACCATGACATCAAAACAAAAGGTGTTGTCATGGGATAACACCCTACGACATCATCATTTCATAAGGACGCTTGAGCTGTTGAGTTAGCTGATGCAAACTCACAGCCCTGCCCTCACGCGCAAACTCTCTACCATCCATAAAGACTATCATCGTAGGTACTGAAAATACCGAATAGTGTGCAGATATTTCAGGATTTTCATGTGCATCCACATAAATTTGCTTAAGTTGCGGAAACTCTTTGTCAAATACCTCTTTAAACTTGGGCCGTAAAGCATGGCAGACATTACAGTTCTCTCCAGAAAAATAGAGGAGTACTCCTACCTCTTCTTTGATGGTTTGTTGTAGTTGTTCTAGAGTCATTTTATTCCTTATTGAAATTTTACTTAGGAAATAGTAGCTAGAGAAACTTTAAAGTGACTTAGGAGTATAATATCATCATATTTTAATGAAGGATTTTTTTATGGGTAGAGCATTTGAGTACCGTAAAGCAGCAAAAATGAAACGATGGGGGACAATGTCAAGAGTCTTCCCTAAATTAGGTAAAATCATTACCATGGCAGCCAAAGAGGGTGGAATGGATCCAGATATGAACCCTAAACTTCGTACAGCCATTCTCAATGCCAAAGCACAAAATATGCCTAAAGATAACATTGATGCTGCCATCAAAAGAGCTGCAGCAAAAGATGCAGCAGATATTAAAGAGATTACATATGATATTAAAGCATCACATGGGGTACAGATGATTGTTGAATGTGCAACAGATAATAATACAAGAACTGTTGCTAATGTAAAAGCTATACTTGTACGTAATGGTGCAGAGATGCTTACATCAGGTTCACTCAATTTTATGTTTACACGCAAATGTGTATTTATCTTTAATAAAACAGAAGAGATGGATTTGGAAGAACTTGAACTTGAACTCATTGACTTTGGTCTTGAAGAGATAGAAGAAGATGTAGAGCCACAAGAAAATGGAGATGATATTAATATTGTCAGAGTATTTGGTGAATTTACTTCTTTTGGAGAACTCTCAAAAGCTTTGGAAGATATGAATATTGAAGTCAAAAGTGCAAAATTGGAATATATTGCCAATACACCTATTGACTTAAGTGACGAACATATGGAAGAGCTAGAGACACTCATCGACAAACTTGAAGAAGATGAAGATGTGCAAACAGTATTTACAAATATAAACTAAACACTTAAATGAAGGTATCCCAAAAGATACCTTCATAACCTCTTGCAGAACAACTATCCGTGTTGCTCCACAAAACTCTCATAATCACCTTCAAAGTCTATAATTGACCCATCTTCGTTGATTTGAATAATTCTGTTAGCAAAAGCATCGATAAGCTCTCTATCGTGAGAGACACAGATGACTCCGCCTTTGTAGTTATGTAGTGCTTCACCTAAAGAAACAATAGCTTCAAGGTCTAAGTGGTTGTCTGGTTCATCCATTACCAAGAAGTTTGCAGCGTCCATCATCATTTTACTTAACATGACACGGTGTTTTTCTCCACCAGAACAGGCATCTATCTTTTTCTTTTGTTCTTCACCGGAGAAGAGCATACGCCCCAGTGTTTTACGGATGTCATCGATGTGCCACTTGACATCAAAACCCTGTATCCACTGTGGCAACTCTTCATCACCTACTACCAAGTCTGTGGTATTTTGTGGAAAGTAGCTATAGGTAATGGTTTGTCCCCATTTCATACTACCTGCATCTGGTACTATCTCTTCCATCAGTATTTTAAGCAGGGTGGTCTTACCTACACCATTCCCACCGATAAGTGCTATTTTATCACCCGCATTTACTTTAAAAGAAAGGTTTTCAAATACTGTTTCTCCATCATAGGATTTTGAAAGGTTTTCTACATCAAGTATTTCATTTCCTATGTCACGATGTGGTTTAAACATAATGGACGGGTCACGGCGTGAAGAGAGTTTAATCGCTTCAACATCTAGTTTATCCAGTTGTTTTTGACGTGAAGTTGCCTGTTTCGCTTTAGAGGCATTAGCAGAGAATCGTCTAATAAAACTTTCAAGTTCCTCTTTTTCCCTAAGTGCCTTACTTCTATCCGCCTCTGCCTGTTTGGCTAGAAGATTTGCAGCGATGTACCACTCATCATAGTTCCCGGTAAATTCACGTATATTTTGGAAGTCAAGGTCTAGTATGTGTGTCACCACACCATTAAGAAAGTGTCTGTCATGAGAAATAACCATCAGTGTACCCTCATGACGCTTTAACTCATTTTCCAGCCATGCAATGGTATCCATATCCAAGTTGTTCGTAGGCTCATCAAGTAGCAATACATCTGGCTTCAAAAAAAGTACTTGTGCCAGTAGAATTTTAAACTTGTCACCACCTGTCAATGTTGACATCAGCTCTCCATGTTGCTCCGAGGGAAAACCAAGAGATTGAAGCAGTTTTTCTATCTTTATATCCGACTCATAGGTAGGATCTTCATCGGCACAGATCATCTCAAGTTCACCAAGACGATTGTTTACCTCATCAGATTCAAAGTCACCCTCCATATAGAGTTTCTCTTTCTCTTTTTGTGCATCATAGAGTTTTTTATTCCCATAAAGGACTGCATCACTTAGTGTAAAGTCCTCAAAAGCATATTGGTTTTGTGAGAGCATCCCCAGTTTTAATCCTGGCTGAAGCTGTACTTCACCATCACTTGGTTCCAGTTCGCCTGAAAGAATCTTCATAAATGTAGATTTTCCTGCACCGTTAGCTCCTATGAGACCATAACGTTTACCTATATCCATAGTCATATTTATTTTATCAAAAAGTACTCTCTTTCCATATCTTTGTGTTAAGTTTACTGTACTGAGCAAGTGTTATCCTTGTATATTTTTATCTTTATTATTATTGCGATTTTAGCATAATGTACTGAATTTTCATACATCATGGAGCTTCAAGTGCAATACCTGAATCTTTAAAAGCACTGAGTGTATGTAGAGTATATCCTCTAAAAGAGTGATTAGGTATGGGTGTTGCCAAAAATGGTTTTATCTTTTCAGGGTCATTATAAAATGAAACATTTGACTCATTGGTATCTACCATCTCCAAAGCAATTTTAACTGTTTTTGATGCTTTGGTATCGGCATAGGTTAATGTATTTTCTGCAAAAGGGTAAAACCTCTCTTGAAGAATGGTATAATCCATTACAATTACCTCATCAGCAATATCCACTACTTCATAATTAAGATTTCTTCCATTGGGAAATGCTTCGGTAATCGTATTTAACCAAAATGGAATAGAAACAGAAATTTTTAACTTGTTTTTATGCAAGACCTCACTTGCATCAGATAACAGATCCAAATAGTTTTGCCACTCATCCCTATTTTCAGAACTGTTTTGATCTTCAAACTTTGTCCATGGTTCAATATCAAAAGCCATACCTACTATTTTTTGCTCATGATTCTGATTGTACTCCACAATAATCTGTGTCTGATCTTCAATATAGTCAATAGTAGGTTCAGCAGACATTAAATACCATACATCTGAACCTTTTTTCTGAATTTTTTCTACATTGGCGGTAAAATTGTCTGTATTGCCATCTTCTACAGGGTTTAGATATATCTCAATTTTTTGATAGCCCTCTAAACGGGTTAAAGCAGTTTCATATTTTGAAATACCATCCCATGCATAAAAGGAGAGTCGCTTTAAATAGTTTATAGAACTATTCGTTTCCCTATAGCTACTTCCACCACCACAACTGTTCAATCCTGCCAGTATCATACCTGTAACCAATACTTTTATTACTCCATACACGATACTCTCCTTAAAAATTATACTTGAAAACAGCTATTCTAACTGATTAATGCCACAATATTCTCAATAGGACGACCAATAGCCGCTTTACCCTCTTTTATCACCACCGGTCTTTCAATCAGTTTCGGATGTGCCACCATCGCATCAATCAATACCTCTTCATCATTCACATCTTCAAGTCCCAACTCTTTATAAATATCTTCTTTGGTACGCATAAGTTCACCTGCTGAAATACCAAGCATTTTCAAGACCTCAACAATTTCATCTCTACTTGGTGGCGTATCAAGATATTTCACTACTTCAGCCTCTACCCCTTTCTCTTCTAGAAGTGCTATTGCATTTCTTGATTTACTGCATCTTGGATTATGCCATATAATTATCTTTGCCATACTATTTTCCTTTATTATGTAATTTAACAATTTTTTCATCTACACCCGTAACAACACTTTCATCTTTACCCTCATAAGGAATATTAAGGAGTAGATAACGTACCGCATTAAGTCGTGCTCTTTTTTTATCGTTGGCATCCAGTTCACACCATGGAGCGTGTTGAGTACCTGAGAGACTAAACATTTTATCACGCAGTCTCTCATATTCATGATACTTTGCCATAGATTTGTAATCAAGCTCTGAGAGTTTCCAACTTTTAAGCGGGTTATTTTCTCTGTCCTTAATACGATTTTGCTGTGTCTCCTTGGAGATATTGAGATAAAACTTGAAAAAGAGGATACCATCATCTACCAACATCTCCTCTACCCCATTAACCTGCCTGTAAAAATGATCATGCTGTGCCTGTGTACAAAAGCCAAAAACCTGCTCAATACCAGCTCTATTGTACCAGCTTCTGTCAAAAAAGACTATTTCTCCCGCATTGGGTATCTGCTTTAAATGACGTTGAAAATACCATTGACCAAGCTCTTTGGAGTTTGGTTTTGGCAGGGCAACAGAACGTGCTTCTCTAGGATTCAAGTAGGCATTAAACGCTTTAATAGTGGAACTTTTTCCCGCCGTATCCATCCCCTCAAAAACAACAAGCAGACGCTTCTTGTTATTTTTAATCCATTGTTGAAGTTTTACAAGTTCATACTGAAGTTTTAAAGATTCATCTTCATAAAAATCACGCTCTATTTTTCCATTTTTTTTAAAAACTTTTGAGGGCTTTTTTCTATATTCTGTCAAATCTTTGGTATAGATAACTGTTTGTCTATTCACGTTTACCACCTCTGAGTTCTTTGGGTATCTTCTTGCTTGTCTGAGCCCCAAGCTCCTTTATCTGTTCTACTTGCCTTACAAGGTTTCCTTTACCGCTGCTAAGTTTATTTCGTGCAGCAGAGAAACTCCCTTGTATGCCATCTATCTGTTTGGAAATTTTCATTAAATCTTCGGAAAAACCTACAAATTTATCGTACATTGCACCTGCACGACGTGCTATCTCCTGAGCATTTTGGTTCTGACGTTCAAACTTCCATACATTCTCTACCGCTCTCATGGCAACAAGTAATGTGGTAGGACCTACAAGGAGTATCTTATTTTTAAAAGCATTATCATAAATACTGTTATCATGTTCCAGTGCCACTGCCAAAGCACCCTCTATAGGCATAAACATAAAGATAAAGTCAAGCGTATTCACCTCTTTTAAACGCTCATAGTTCTTTTTGGAAAGCTCTTTAACATGAAAGCGTATAGACTCCAAATGGGCTTTTAAATATTGTTCTTTTTCTTTATCGTTGCTTGCATTGACATAGCGTTCATATGCTACCAATGATGTTTTTGCATCAATAATCAAGTCTCTATTATCTGGTAAATGTACCACTACATCAGGACGCAAGGTTTCATTGTCATCTGTTTTAAGGCTTACTTCTCGCTGAAATTCATACCCTTTTCTAAGTCCCGAAGCTTCAAGCACATGTTCAAGTACCATTTCACCCCAAATCCCCTGCTGTTTGCTCTCACCTTTGAGTGCATTGGTAAGATTGATAGCATCTTTACTTATCTTTTCATTAAGTTTTTTTAAAGAGTTTATCTCATTTTTAAGTACAGCCCTCTCCTGACTCTCCATATTATAGGTATCTGCCACCTGCTTTTTAAACTCTGAAATTTGTGTTTGAAGCGGTTTAATCATTGAGTCCAGATTCTCTTTTGAAAACTCTGCAAATTTTTGGGAATTTCCTTCAAAAACTTTTTTTGCCAATGCTTCCAGTTCTGTTTTGATTTCCTGTTTATGTGAAGACATCATCTCTTTTTGAGAAGAGGCATATCGTTCTTCACTCTCCAGCTTCATAAGAAGTCTTGCATTATTGGTACGATAACGGCTGTTATCTTCCTGTAGCATTTCATTTTTTTGCTGAAGAACTTTATGCTCTTCAAGAAGTGCTGCATACATTTGCTCTGTACTCTCCAGTTTGGCTTTAACCTGACTAAGCTCTTTTTCCAGTGCATTAAACTCTTTTTGCAAAGTGGCAAATACCTCCTGAGCTGTTTTTAGACGCACTTTGGTCTCAGAGAAATGTAAAAGTTCCTGTGCATTACTGGCATTTTTAATTTTGTAGGCTTGAAGCTCCTGCTCTATGGTTAAAATATAAGCTGTTTTCTCTTTATTGTCAACGGTAACATTCCACCATCTGTCTTTATAGGTTTTTACCCGCATAGAAGAGACAACAACCGTTAAAACAATTACCAACAGTACAACCACCGCAATAATTGCTATAAGCATCAAGGTAGAATCACCCTCTATTTTTGTAATTAGTTCATTCATCTTTATCCTCTTATTACATCATATTCTACAGGATAGCCACACTGCATCTCTTTAGCTGTAAACTTCCCTTTTGGATACTTCATCTGCGTAAAAAGTATCTGTACCTTGTTATCAAGTTCATCGAAATAGGCAATACTTTGCAATACCTGTGCGTGATTGAGCTGTATCGTATATTTTTTATCCTCATATGTCGCTAGATAGATATTTTCTTTATAGTGTTTTGCCTGAGCCAATACCTTGGCAATATCCAACCCTTTTCTTATATAAAATATAGAGACTTGCTCCAAATCATGGTCAACAACAAGCAACTCTTTCCCATCACTGCAAACCTCTTTTTGAGTAGGGTTAAGATAAGACCATTTAAAAAACTTTTTATTCCAAAAACGCACTTCCCCATGATAGACAATTACACTGTTTTTTGTATTGGTTATCTTCTGGGTAAAGTTTGCTTTAAAGCTCTTGGGCAATGTTATCTGCGACAATGCCATAGAGGTAACCAAAATCATTCCTGCTAATAATTTCATAATTTCTTTTCCTTAAAATCCTTCATGCAAATATACCAAAATAGCACTTGGATGGGGTTAAACAAGCGTAGTTTGACATAAAATAGTAAATGAAATGTGAGAGAGAAGAGAAGACTAACGGATTATTAATCACTATTTGGATAAAATTATATCCACTATAATATTAGGTAACATATATAATGATAAAAAGTATCCTCAAAATTTTCGGCACACAAAATGACAAAATTGTAAAAAACTATCTCAAAAAAGTACAAAAAATCAATGCACTTGAATCTCAATATGAAGTGATGGATGATGATTCACTGAAGGCTGCATTTGATGCACTGCGTTTCAGCGTACAAAATGCAGAGAAGTCACTAGATGATGTACTCTATGACTCCTTTGCCATTACAAGAGAAACTGCAAAACGTACCCTAAATATGAGACACTATGATGTTCAGATGGTTGGGGGTATGGTACTGCATGATGGCAATATTGCCGAGATGAAAACAGGGGAAGGAAAAACACTTGTTGCCACACTGGCCGTAGTACTCAATGCCATGGAAGGCAAAGGTGTACATATTGTTACAGTAAATGACTATCTTGCCAGTCGTGACAGTGCAGAGATGTCTCCTATTTATGAATTTTTAGGCTACAGTGTAGGATGTTTAACTGCTCAGTTGCATGATGATACAACAAGGAAAATTCAATATAGTGCAGACATTACCTATGGTACCAACAATGAATATGGATTTGACTACCTTCGTGACAACATGAAAGTACGTGCAGAAGAGAAAGTACAACGTGAACATCACTATACAATTATCGATGAAGTCGATTCTATTCTTATTGATGAAGCAAGAACACCACTGATTATTTCAGGTCCGACACAACGTGACCATAATTACTATGCTAAAGCCGATGTCATAGCAAAACAGATGGAGCGTGGAGAGAAGATAGAGGTCAAAGCAGGTGAAGATGAAAAAACAACGGGTGACTTCATCGTAGATGAAAAAAACAGAACTATTGTTATGACAGAACAAGGACTGCAAAAAGCACAGGATCTCTTTGAGGTGGAAAATCTCTACTCACTTGAAAATGCTGTACTCTCTCATCACCTTGACCAGGCACTTAAAGCACACTATATCTTTGAAAAAGATGTGGACTATGTCGTACAAAACAATGAAATCATCATTGTTGATGAATTTACGGGACGTCTAAGTGAAGGACGCAGATATTCTGAGGGCTTACATCAGGCACTTGAATGCAAAGAGGGTGTTGAGATACAGGAAGAGTCACAGACTCTTGCAGAGATTACCTACCAAAACTACTTTAGAGCCTATGACAAACTTGCAGGTATGACAGGTACAGCACAGACTGAAGCTACAGAATTTTCTCAAATTTACGGACTGGATGTTATCTCCATTCCTACCAATGTACCTATTGCAAGACTGGACAAAAATGACCTCATCTACAATACAGAACGTGAAAAACTTGATGCCGTTGTACGCCGTGTAAGAGAGCTTCATACCAAAGGGCAACCTGTACTTATTGGTACAGCTTCCATCGAAAAATCTGAAATGATTCATGAAAGACTTAAGAAAGAGAAAATCCCACACAATATGCTCAATGCCAAAAATCATGCACAAGAAGCAGAGATTATTATGGATGCAGGACAAAAAGGTGCCGTAACAGTTGCTACCAACATGGCAGGACGTGGGGTTGACATTAAGATAAACGATGAAGTCAAAGCACTTGGTGGTCTTATGATACTAGGAACTGAGCGTCATGAGAGCAGACGTATCGACAATCAGCTTCGTGGACGTTCTGGTCGTCAAGGTGACCCAGGGGAATCTCAGTTTTTCCTCAGTCTTGATGACAACCTGTTACGTATCTTTGGTGGAGAGAAAATCAGAAACATCATGAACAAACTAGGTGTTGAAGAGGGAGAGTACATCGACTCTAAAATTGTGACACGTTCTGTTGAAAAAGCTCAGAAAAAAGTAGAGAATCAACACTATGAATCTCGTAAACATATCTTGGAGTATGATGATGTAGCCAACCACCAACGTAAAGCCATCTATGCCTTTAGAAACCAACTTCTTGACCCTGAATTTGACATTGACGAAAAAATAAAAGAGAATCGCAAGGAGTACATTGCACATCTTATGGCTGAGGCGGAAATCTTTGAAGGGATGCCAACAGAAGACTTTGATGTAGAAAAACTTGTAGCACTCTTAAAAGAAGAGTTGCATATAGAAGTAGATTCAGAGCAATTTAAAGGTAAAGAAGTAGAAGAGATGACTTCTATGATATATGATATGATGGAAAATCTCTATGAAGCAAAAATGGAACCAATAGACCCTGAACAGCGTAAAGAGATAGAGCGTATCTTGTACCTTCAGGTACTTGACCCACAATGGAGAGACCACCTCTATGAGATGGATGTTCTCAAAACAGGTATTGGGCTTAGAGGGTACAACCAAAAAGACCCACTTACTGAGTATAAGCAGGACTCATACAAACTCTTTACTGAGCTTGTAACACGTATCAAACTTGAAGCAGTTAAAGTACTGCAACTTGTACAATTTGACTTTACTTCACCAGAAGAAGAAGAGGCAGCAGTAGAACATATTCGTGAAGAGTTAGAGTCTGATGTAGCAGAAGCAACACTGAGTACAGATGAACAAACTGAGACTAAAAACAAACCTCTTACCGCAGAAAAAAAGCCAAAAAGAAATGAACCATGTCCATGTGGTTCTGGGAAAAAATATAAAAACTGTTGTGGGCAGAGTGGTCCCAAAAAAGGTTTATTGGCATAATGAAATCCATCCCCTCGCCTAATAAAAAATTTATTAGGCACATCATTAAGCACTATCTCAAATACGATAAAGAAAACCCTTTTATTTTTATCTCTGCGGTATTAGCCTTTTTAGGTATAGCTACAGGGGTAATGGTATTGATGATAGCCATGGGGATTATGAATGGTACACAAAAAGAGTTTTCCAAAAAGCTCTTTGTAATGAACTATCCTCTGACGATACTTCCATTAGCAGAAGATTCGGTTAATGATGCACTTATAGACAAACTCTCAACAAAGTTCCCTCATCTCAAATTTTCACCCTACTACACTACCCAAGTTATTAGTAAAAATGATGGTGCAGTACAAGGCTCTTTACTCTATGGGGTAAATGCAGATAAAGAAGGTGCTATTAATCATATCTTCAAAAAAGCCAAAGGAACAACTAAAAGTAAATTTAGGGTTGTCATGGGTGAAGGTCTCTCTTATGAGATGAATACACGCATAGGTGATAAAGTCACCCTATACTTCTCGGAACAACAAGCTATTGGTTTTGGTACGATGCCTTTGCAAAAACGTTTCGTAGTTGATGGCATCTTCAAATCTGGGCTCAAAGCCTATGACAAAGCGATTATGTACACAACACTGGAGTCTTTTGAAAAACTACTCAAACGTAAACATGGAAACTATGATGGAGTACATATTTATACCCAAAAACCTCTTGATGAGATAGAGGCTATTAAAGCAGAACTTCCTGAAATGGTAGTAATAGAAGGATGGTGGCAACAAAATGGTAGCTTCTTTGCTGCAATGGAGATGGAGAAGAAAGCACTCTTTCTGGTGTTACTCCTTATCATACTTGTTGCCTCATTAAACATCATCTCTTCACTGCTTATGACCGTGATGAGCAGAAGAAGAGAGATTGCTCTTATGCGTACACTGGGTGCCACTAAAGTAGAAATAAAATCTATTTTCTTTAAACTTGGAGTCATTATAGGAAGTGCTGGTATCGTTGCGGGTACACTTCTTGGTGGTTTGGGCATATGGGTACTTACAACTTTTGATCTTATCTCTATACCCGAAGATGTCTATGGGACATCAAAACTTCCAGTAGATCTTACCCTGAGTGATTTTGGATTTATTATTGCAGGAACTGCTGTCATTATCTTGCTCTCCTCACTCTACCCTGCAAGAAAAGCTTCTCAGACAGACCCCTTGGTTGTTTTGCGTAACGAATAAAAACACGTTATCTGTCAATTTTTTTATGTTTGGAATCCAGAAGTTTTTGAGGGGTACCCAAAGTACGTTTAATAAGTTCCAAAGGATAAGAAAGCAGCTCTTTGGTTGCCAAAACAGAAACCTTTGGCTGATTCAAACTTCCTGTAATTTTAACACCCACAGTAATACTTTTATCTTCTCCTACCAAAATATAACCAACAAGAGGAATATTTCCTAAAACTTTTCCAAATTCACGTGCAACCTGTATATTAAGTTTGACATTGATTGTTTTATGCTTTAAATCCAGTTCACCTTTACCAACAATTGTTGCAGAATCTCCTCTGATATAGATAGAGTCAAATATAATCTTCTCTCTCTTTATCATACGATACTCTATCACTGCGGACTTAATTGTAAATCCTTTGGTTGAATATCCTGGTTTATGCAACATTGCCAATGCAGGAAGGGTATTGATAAATGCCAATGTATTATTGTAGGCTTTAAAACCCTTCATCACACCCCCTTCTATAATAATTTCACCTTTCATCACTTTAGAAGGATTACCTGTTTTAGTTAACGAGTAACGCCCTCCCTGCAAACCATAAAAATTAATAAGAGGTGCCAGTGCTTTCTCTTTAATACGTAGTGCTTGAAGTTTTAAAATATCATCTTCTTTTGAAAATTTTACAATATCTCCCCCTATACTACCGATAGCTTTAATATCACCATTATTTTTTACCTCAATATCATAACTATCCATATTGAGACTGTAAATATCATATCTTAAATGACTCTTCTTTCCAATAATCACAAGTTGGGTATCTTTTTTTGCTTTTTTACTCTTTTTTATCTCTCCACTCTTTTGTGCCAAAAAGCGTTTTAAATCAATATGAACACCATTAAGATCAAGACGGGATTTTGATTTTTGATAATGAAATCTATCATTCAGAGCATAAAAATGAAAATCATTTGCAGTAATTTTTCCATGATAGGGAATTGCTACAAAACATACATCATCTTTTTCATAGAAAAAGCACATCTTTGGTTTCATAACCCCCTGAAAAGTATAGCTTTTAAAATCTTTTGTTTTTATCTTTAGAGTATCACCATTTTCTATAGGAATACTATCACTGACAAAAGGTTTAATTTTAGCTAAATCATCTATTGTAACCGTTGTTTCACGCTTCTTGCTTACTATTTTCAGCTTATATTTTGGTAGGCTAATCTCAATATCTTTTTTATAATTCAGCCACATAGGTATCTTCTCATTCTTCAATAAAATACCCCATCCCTCTTTAGATTTCAGATTTAACACTTTCATCTGAAAAAACAACTGTGCTATTGATTTTTTCAAATCTATTTTACCTTGTACCTTTCCCTTGTACAGTTTATGAGAAAGAACAATATCATGAAGCTTCACCCTACCATTGGCATAGGATACAAAACCTCCATTAATAGAAAAAGGGATATGATTGACTACTATTTTTCCTTTTGACAAAGATACATCGGTTAAAACCTTAATCCCCTGATGCTTTAGAGCAATATCAAGTTTTACCGTTGCCTTAACATCACCATACTCTTGTATTACGGGCATAGGAATATCATAGGCAGCCAATATTTGATGTACTGTTTTATCAATAGGACTTTGCATATGCAAATCAAGTTTCAATGTTGTATTTTCATCTCCCAAATTGATAATGCGAATCGTAGTTCCATCAAGATTACGTCCTTGATAACGAGGTTTTTTCAAATCAAAAAAGAGTCCACCATCATAGGTATAACTCAAAATAAAACTTTGTGCCAAAACAGGTTTTAATCCCTTTTTAAAATCTATTGATACCTCTTTAAAAAGTACTTTGCCTCTTAGACTCTGACTATCTAACTCAAAATGTTTATTGACAATAGTTCCTTCTCCAGAAAAAGAGAGCAGCTGATACTTTTTTGCCTGAACTTTATCGACAACCCAGCTTTTTACTGCAGGTACCAATCCAAATTTTTCAACCACGGCTTTGATATTGGAAAACGGCTTTCCTTTAAGAGAAAATCTAATCTTGTTTCCTACTTTACTTGCTTCAAAATCACCTACAAGATCCTCAAGAGTAAAAACACCTTTTGTTTTTAGAGTATCTTGCTTCAAGTCATAGAAAAATTTACCTTTTAATGTAATATTCTGATCTTTCAGCCAAAGTAGAGGTATCTCACCTATGAGTATTTTCCCCTCTTTATGTACATTACCACGTACCAAATAGTCTTTACTGCCTATTTGAAGAAGATTATGATGAAAATGGATATCCAGTGTATTGTTGTTAAATACAATTTGATTTAAATCAATTGTTTCAAAAAAAGTTAAAAGATATTTAACATTTTCAAAACTTTTATCAATACGGTTAAAAGAGGGATCTTTTTTACTCTTGGGGATAACAAGCTTATCAATCTTAAGGGTAAGTTTTTTATCAAGTTTAATGTATAATCCATCAAGATGGTAGTCAGATACCTTGAATGTATCTATTTTTATACCTATACTCAGCCATATAAAGAGTGTAATAAAAAGGATAATGAAAAAAATGAATATATTTCGTATAAGAACATGGATAGCATGGGCAGAAAATATTGCACTGGTCGTAATCATCTCATTTGCCTTTTATACTACACTGCCTGTAAAAAGTACCAAAACACTTTTGGTACCACAGGGTTCAATTGAACATATTATAACACACTTAACTAAACAAGGTTATGCACTTTCTGTTATTGATACATACATCTTACGTTTACTTGGCACACCTAAAAGTGGCTGGATTTCACTGGGAAAAAACCAACTCAATCGTATTGATTTTCTCTATAAACTTACCAATGCAAAAGCGATGATACATAAAGTCACTCTAATACCCGGAGAGACAAAAGAACTTTTTTTAGAAGCCGTTTCCAAACAACTAGATCTCAATAAAACCAAACTGCTTCACTACTATCATCAATACTCTGTCTATCCTGAAGCAGGGATATATGCCGATACCTATCATGTTCCCTATGGAATAGGAGAAAAACATCTTATTGCGTTTCTAACCAAAATATCAGAAAAAAAATATCAATCACTATCAGAAAAAATCTATGGTACCTACAATAAAAAACGTTGGTCCAAAATATTGACCATTGCATCAATTATCCAAAAAGAGGCTGCCAACAACCAAGAGATGCCTCTTATCTCTTCTGTTATTGTCAATCGCCTTAAAAAAGGGATGCGTTTACAGATGGATGGGACACTGAACTATGGAAAATACTCACATACAAAAGTTACACCCGAGCGTATTAAAAATGACAAGAGTGATTTTAATACCTACAAACACAAAGGGCTTCCCTCTTCTCCTATTGGTTCAGTCAGTCTCAGTGCTATTAAGGCAGCCATTAAACCTGCCAAGACAAACTATCTCTACTTTATGAAAAATAACAAAGGAGTGCATGATTTTACCGATACATTCAAAAAACACCGTATCAACATTCAAAAATCCCGCTAATCCAAACTGCTTTCATGCACTAAAATTTTCTGTAGTACTGCTACAGATTGTATTGCATTTGTATACTGCGTAAAACCCCAATCTACCATAATATAATCTATATTGGCTGCTTTGGCTGCCATTTCATCACGTGGTCCATCACCAATAAAAACAGCATCTTCCTCTTTGCACCCCAATTCATCCAAAATTTTATAGAGCATATCAGGAGATGGTTTTCCCTGAAGTACATCATCATAGCAGGCTATAGAATCAAAAAGTACATCTACTCCAAGATGCCCCAGAGACTCAAGTGTAGAAGATCGGTAGGCATTGGTAGCAACCGCCAATTTTCTACCCTCTAATTTCAGTACTTTCAGCAACTCTCCAATTCCCTGATAAAGAACCAGTTCCTTATCATGATTTTTGCTATAGTACTCTGAAAACCAGCGTTCATGATCAGAATCAAATCTCTTGGCATGATAAAACTTCTGTGCAGGATTGACAGAGGGGTCATTAACAAAACGTAAAATATATGATGTATCCATAGGTTCAAAACCCAAATTTTTACGTACATAGTTAATTGCATTTGCAATAGTAACAGAGCTGTTTACCAGTGTACCGTCCATATCAAATATAATAAGTTTTTTTTTATTCATTATGCCAAAAAACTACCTAATCGTTCCCAAAACATCTGTAAAAGAGACTTTTTGATTGATGCTTACCTCAGGGACAATACTTCCTTTTTTGGAAAAAGTTAAAACTGTTGACCCCATCTCAAACCAACCAAACATCTCTCCGCGTTCTAACCACAAATCTTCATACTCATAATGCTGTGGCTCTCTTATCTCAGAGTTTGTTTGAACACGAGGCTCAAAAGTAACAATCATTTTACCTACATTGAGCGCTCCTACCAATACTAAAACATGACATCGCCCTCTTTTGTCTTTACACTCTAAAACAACACGTTCGTTCTCTATAAACAAATCTCTTTGATTGCGTAACAAAGGAAAATTAACAGGATAAAGTTTTCCAGGAATATGTGTAAGAGAAAGTATCTGTAAATCCATAGGCATATGATAACGGTGATAATCTTTGGGAGAGAGATAAAAGTTGATAAACTCCCCGCCCTCTACCTTTTTAGCTGCTTCTTCATGATACGCACCAAACAACTCTGCGATATGATAACTCATACCTTTTATCTGATAGGCTCTCCCCTCAACAATCATTCCTGCATCAGTAATCAATGCATCAACCCCTGAGATAAGTTTACTTTTACCCTGAGGAATAGAGCGTGGTCTTTCAAAAGCTCTTGTAAAAAGCTTATTGAGTGTTTTATAACTGCCTGGCTCTTTAAACTCTGACATATCCAGCCCCATAAGCTTGACATAAGCAGCGTTAATAATATGCTGAATAATAGCAGGAAATTCTTTGGAGGCAAACTTTCCAAAAATATTTGATACTACAGAAGTATAATGTTTTTTCATAATCCTAAAATCCTCAATTAAATTATTTGTATTATATCAGAAATAGGATATTATCTTTTAAATTAAGTTCCAAAGGAAAATATCCATGGCAAAATATATACTCTTTGATACAGAAACTACAGGAACAGAAGAGCGTGACCGTATTATCCAAATCGGTGCGATGATTGTCCATAGCAAAAATGAAATAGAAGTCTATGATGAACTCTGCTTATCAGAAATTCCCATCCAGCTTGAAGCAATGGAAATACATAATATTACACCGGAAATGATAGAAAACAAACCACCCTATGCAACACTTGACTTTACCCAGAAACTCCTTGAATACAACCATAAAGAAAATTATCTTATTGCCCATAACATCTCTTTTGACTTAAGTATGTTAGAAAAAGAGGGCTTTGAAAACTTCTATACACTTATTGATACACTTCGCTGTGCCAAACATCTCTTACCTGAAATGCCTTACCATAGACTTCAATACTTACGCTATGCCCTAAAACTTTATAAAATAGAAGATACTGAGGCAGCCAAACTTGGTGTTAGCATTAAAGCACATGATGCTATTGGTGATGTATTGGTCATGAAACTGCTACTCTCAGAACTTGTACGACGCACACAAGAGAAATTTCCAAAACAAAACCCTATGAAAAAACTGGCAGAACTTACACAAACTCCTGTACTTCTCAAAACGTTTAAGTTTGGCAAATACAAAGGAAGAGAGATAGCTGAAATAGTTAAAGCAGACAATGGCTACATCAACTGGATGAAAAACAATATGGATTTGGATGAAGACATGCGTTTTACTTTAGAATATTATCTAGCTTAGTAAACTACCTGAAAGATAGTTTACGAATTTAATTTTTCATTCACAAGTTTATTGACTACCTGAGGGTTCGCTTTACCTCCTGTAGCTTTAAGCACTTGTCCAACAAAAAAACCTAAAAGTTTTCTATTTCCTGCTTTAAACTTTTCAACATTATCTGAATTTTTAGCGATAACCTCATCTATAATAGGAGAAATAACACTAGGGTCACTTATTTGGATAAGCCCTTTGGTTTCAACAATATCTCTTGGATTTTCTCCACTTTTAACCATCTCATCAAATACTTGTTTGGCTATTTTACTGGAAATCATCTCATCATCAAGCATTTTTACAAGCTGTGCCACCTGTTTTGCAGTAAACTTCAATGTGTTAATATCTTTCTCTTTGAGCTCTCTGGCTACATCATTGGCTACAATATTGGCTAGATTTACAGGAGAATCAAGTTCATTTAATGCCTCATCGTAAAATGCTGAAAGTATTTCATCTCTTGCCAAAATATCAGCAACCATATCATTTAATTTGAGTCTATTTGTATATCTGTCAAATAGTGCCTGTTGAGCTTCATTCATAGGTGCTACTTCCCCATCTATTTGCACTTTTTTCACTTCTACTTTAGGCTCATTTTTTGGCACTTTCTTCTTCTTGCCCCAAGAGTCTTTGAGCCCAACGATTTTATTGAACACAGGTTTTTCATCGGTGTAGTCCACAGGGTCAGCATAAAAGTATCCCTCTCTCTCAAACTGAAATCTCTCATCAGGTTTTTCATTGACCACCGCAGGCTCAACCAATGCATTTTTGATGATTTTCAAAGAGTCAGGGTTGATATCTTCTATACCCTCTGGAGCCTCACAGGCAAAAAGTCTATCGTACAGTCTTACTTCTACCTCTTTGTGTGCTTTGGCATCTACCCATTGAATGGCACTTTTTACTTTTACACCACTTGTATCTTGTCCACTTTTAGAGTCAGGGTAATACTCTGCTTTTATCTCCACAATCTTACCATCCGCATCTTTGACAACTTCCCTGCATACAATAGTGTAAGCATGTTTAAGTCTTACTGGCTGATTGGGTGTCAAACGGAAATAACCTTTTGGAGGTTCTTCTGCAAAATCAGATCTGTCAATGTAAACCTCACTGGAAAAAGGCAACTTTCTTGAACCCTCTTTAGGTACATCTTCTGGATAGTATGAAGCATTAAGCTCTTCTGAACCTTCATAGTTTACAATCGTTACTTTAAGAGGATCAAATACACACATTACACGGGGTACCTTTTTATTCAAGTCATCTCTAATGCTAAATTCAAGTTGCGCTACATCTACCATAGAATTTGCTTTGGCGACACCAATACTCTCACAAAAGTTCAAAATAGACTCAGGGGTATAACCTTTTCTTCTGTACCCCGCAATAGTAGGCAAACGCGGATCATCCCAACCATTGACTACACCACTCTCTACTAACTCCAAAAGCTTTCTTTTGCTCATCACCGTATAGTTAATGCCAAGTCTTGCGAACTCATGCTGATAGGGACGTGGCGGTTCAAGCCCCAGCGTATCAAGTACCCAATCATAAATATCACGGTTATTTTCAAACTCTAGGGTACAGATGGAGTGTGTTACTCCTTCAATATAGTCAGAGAGACAATGTGCAAAATCATACATCGGGTAAATTGCCCATGTATCCCCTGCTCTAAAATGATGTGCATGTCTGATACGATACATCAATGGGTCTCTCATTTTCATATTTGCAGCACTCATATCTATTTTGGCACGAAGTATATGCTCACCCTCTTTAAATTCACCATTTTTCATACGCTCAAAAAGATCCAAATTCTCTTCAACTGAACGCTGGGCATATTTACTACGCTTCCCTGCCTGAGTTACTGTACCACGTAACTCACGCATCTCCTCTTCATCGACACTGTCCACATAGGCTTTACCCATTTTGATGAGTTCAATGGCATACTCATAGAGTTTGGAAAAATAATCAGAAGTAAACCGTACATTTCCTTCCCACTCAAACCCAAGCCACTCTACTGCATCTTTAAGTGCTTCTACATATTTGGTATCTTCAGTAGTAGGGTTAGTGTCATCCATTCTAAGGTTACAATACCCATTGTAATCACGGGCAATACCAAAGTTAATAGCAATAGACTTTGCATGTCCAATATGCGGAAATCCGTTAGGCTCAGGAGGAAACCGTGTCATGATCTTTTGATACTTCCCTGCTTTTAAATCTTTTTCAACTATGGTACGTAAAAAATCTTTACTCTCATTCATTTTGCTGTAACCTTTTTAACTAAGTATGGTATTTTATCCAATTAGAGCTTATTGACCATCAAATAATTTTAAAATTATTAATCTAAACCCACTATAATATCACTTAAATAAATTTTGGAGTAAGCACCATGCTTAGATTTGCCCAGTCGCCAACTGGTGATATGCATATAGATGACTTGCATATTGCCATACTCAACTACCTTGTAGCACAGCAACGAGATGAACGTTTTGCTGTGCGTATAGATGATACAGAAAAAACATCTGTCATAGAGGGTAAAGATACGGAAATCATGCAGATTTTAGAAAAATTTGCACTCAAACATACCTCTGTATTCCACCAGAGTGAACATCTCAATATACACCAGACACTTGCAATTAGACTGCTTGAAGAGAATAAGGCATTCATCTGTACCTGCACAGAAGAACACAAGTCATGCTATAAAAATTGTGAGGATTTTAATACATCACAATACACCAGACTCAAAGAGTCCAAAACCCCTTTTGTTATTCGCCTGAAAAAACCTCTCCAAGATATTATTATCCATAATCTCATACAAGAAACGCGTAAAATAATTCCCGATGAGATGGACAGCTTTATCATTCTTCATGTAGACAGTACTCCTACAAAATGCTTTGCCTCAGCATGTGATGATATGCTTCTGGGAATTACGATGGTTATTACAAAAGAAAAAGATATCAACAGTGCTGCCAAAACAGAGCATATTAAAAGACAACTTGGCTACAGTGAAGAGACATGCTATGTGCATCTTCCTGCAATAACAGATACTCCTACACTTAAAATGCTTTTTGAAGAGGGATATCTGCCTGACGCTATTATTAATTATCTGATTTTACTTACTTCTGCAAATACACCTCAAGAGATATTTACACTTCCTGAAGCAATTACATGGTTTCATCTGGAAAATATTTTCAAATCTTCTTATAAATTTGATAAAGAAAAACTTCGTTCTATCAACCGTGAACATCTTAGACGCATGGATGACAAACAACTCTCAACACTCTTTGGTTTTGCTGATGCAGACATTGGAAAACTGGCAAAACTCTATCTGGAAAAGGTCAGTACTATTAGTGAATTAAATGTAAAAATAAAGACTATTTTTTCACCCAAAAACTTTCAGGGAGCATACAAAGAGCAAATGCGAACACTAGAAACGCTTATACAAAATGCACCTATGTTTCAAGACTACTCTACCTTTGAAACCTATCTGTTCAAAGAGAGTGAACTCAAAAAAGAAGTATTTTTAAAAGTACTGAAGCTGTTACTTACAGGGGAAGAAGATGCTCCTGAACTTTCAGAAATTTATCCACTTATCAAACCTTATCTATTGGAGATTGCATCATGATTTATGAACTTTATGGACTGTTACGCACGATTGTTTCACTTTATATCTGGGTGATTATTATCGCCTCATTTTTAAGCTTTGTACGCCCTGACCCATACAATCCTGTGGTACAGGTTATTTACAGATTGACAGAACCCACATTGGCTTTTATTCGCAAAAAGTTACCTTTTGTAGTCATGGCAGGTATTGATTTGTCTCCACTTGTCATTATTTTTGGTTTTCAATTTATTGATATTATCCTAAGAAATATACTTTTTGGATAAATTATCAATGCGTACTCTTCTGTTTTTCATTACGTTTATTCTCCTGTTCTATACTACAGCAGAGGCCAAAACATTTACCTATTGGCAAATACATCATATGCCAAAAAGTGTAGAGAAAGACTACTATATCTGGCGTCTTCTCCTACAAAAAAGTACGACAAAAATAGAAGCCCAAAATATTATCACCGAAGCAAGTCATCTCAATAAAAAACTGCGTACAGCCTACCATCAGAAAACAGGACTTACCGCAAAACTTCCCAAAACTATTACCTCTGGACCTGTAGATAACAGCTGGAGAAGCAGAAGCAAAGCGAATAAATATTTTAAGCATGGAATTGCTCTTCTTCAACAAGGCAAAGCCAAACAGGCCTCTGGCTACTTTGATGTAGCAAGACGCACCTACAAAAAACGTTATGATATAGACAAATCTCTCTTTTGGCTCTACCTCAGTACAAAAAACAGAATCTATCTTAAAGCCCTACATAAAAGTTACCATGTCAATATCTATACACTTATAGCCGCAGACAGTATGAATGCACGCTATCCCAAAACCATTACAGAGTCTCTGTGGAAAAGTAAAACATTTGGATTTGATATACAAGATCCTATTGATTGGGCCAAAATAAAACTTCAGATGAAAGCAGGATGCAATTTGGATGATTTGGCAGATGAACATAAGTCACAGGAGTGTATTGGCATATATACCTATATCAAGGCAAAAGCTTCAAAATATACAGAGACCTATTTTCCTATGCCCTATCGCAATATTATGAAAAAGCTACCCAAAAAACGTCAAGCACTCATCTATGCAATAGCACGGCAAGAGAGCCGTTTTGTTCCCGCTTCGGTTTCACGCTCTTTTGCCTTAGGCATGATGCAGTTTATGCCTTTTCTTATAGAACATATTGCCAAACAAAAAGGTGAAAAGATAGATCTTGATGAGATATTTAATCCCTATAAAGCCATTGAGTATGCAAATTATCATCTAAATTATTTAACAAAATATCTTCACCATCCTCTCTTTATCGCCTATGCATACAACGCAGGCATTGGTTTTACCCGTCGGCATATCAAAAATCCAAAACATTTTAGAAGAGGTGCTTATGAGCCTTATATGAGTATGGAGACTATGAGAAATTTTCAAGCACGTGAATATGGAAAAAAAGTATTGGCAAACTATGTTATATATATGAATAAGCTGGGAGTAAAAACCCGTCTCTTCCCTCTACTCAAAATACTTGCAACCCCAAAGGAAACAGACAGATTTAGAAAATAGACTGATATTAAAACAAGCTTTTACTATAGACAAATTTTGCTACTTTGGAAAAAAGAAGTTTCTTTGTTCCATACTTTGGATGGGTTAGAACCAATGAAAAACTTTTACTCTCTATATGTGGAAAAGCTACTTCATAATACGTACCCCATTCTGAAACAAAGGGTATATCTTTTAAACGTTTATCGGTTAATGCCAGTTTTTCTACATGTACAGCAGAGCTGTTCTTGAGTATCAGCCGATAACTTCCTGACTCTGTTTTATTTTTAAAAGTAAGAGAAGAGATATCAGGTTCATCAAATATCACACCGACAATAAACTTCTCCAAAGACGCTTCTCTCTCCTTGAACTTTGCAGGATAAAGATAAGTAGCCATAAGTACAATTTTAGATTGTTCACCTTTAGACAATGTAGCTTTTTCAGTATGTTTTAAATATTTATTATAGGTTTGATTTTCAGAATATAACCGAAACAGTGCTTGATCTTCCTTGGAAGAACATCCCACCAATAAAATAAGAGTAGATAATCCAAAAAATAATCTTAACACATATACTCCTTAGGTTAAAAGTCATTTTAACATACTTTCAATAAACTTTTAAGTATAATTTCTACAATAGATATAAAAAGGGTAAACGTGAAAAGAAGAGTTGCTGTAGCATTTACAGGTCCGTCAAATAGTGGAAAAACAACACTGATTGAAAAAATTGCCAAAAGACTGATAGCAAATAACAAAGTTGCTATTATTAAAAATGACCCCAAAGATAAAGCTGTCTTTGACACAGAGGGTAAAGACAGTGACAAGTTCACTAAAACAGGTGCTGAAGTTGTTATTACATCCCCTACCCGTACCACATATTTTTCACAACGTGAAAAAACACTTGATGATATTGTCTCTATGATAAATGACTTTGATATTCTACTGGTTGAGGGGTTAAAAACATTGCCGCTTCCTCGTATTGCTATCTTTAGAAACAGTATTGATGAGAGCTATTTTGACTGTTCTGAAGCCATTGCTACCGATGAGAGTATCAACCTCTCAGACTATAATATACCAGCACATATCAGCCTACTGGATTTAAACAATACCGCACAAATTATAGAGTGGATAGACTCCCACGCAAAGGAACTTTAACATGACTACTATTTTTAACACCATTAAAGCTGTTGCTTTTGAAATAGACAACGCTATTAAAACTTCAGACTTAGGTTATTCAGACTCGGAAAACTCTTCAGGAGAAGACCAACTCAAACTTGATGTTCAGTCTGATATCATTATAGAAAAAGCATTTGCTTCTGTTTCAGTGGTAAAAAACCTTGTTAGCGAAGAGAAAGAAGGAGTATTGGAACTGAATGAAGGGGGAAAATACACCATCTGTTATGACCCACTTGATGGTTCCAGCCTTGTAGATGTCAACCTCTCTGTGGGTTCTATTTTTGGTATCTATGAAGGGGAACTTAAAGCCCAAAATCTCGTTGCCTCTGCCTATGTTGTCTATGGGCCTCGTATTGAACTTATGATAGCTACCAAAGGGAATGCACCTATGCTTTCACGTGTGATTAATGGAGAGTTTAAAGAGATAGGCTCAGTTACTATGGGTGAAAAAGGTAAACTCAATGCTCCAGGTGGTACACAGCAAAACTGGGCTGATTATCATAAAGCATTTATAGACTCTCTATTTGCAGAAGGTTACAGACTACGTTATTCAGGTGGCATGGTGCCAGACCTACACCAAATTATGCTCAAAGGCGGTGGACTCTTCTCCTACCCTGGAACTTCAGACAAACCAAACGGAAAGCTAAGACAACTCTTTGAAGTGATACCTTTTGCCTTTATGTATGAACAGGCAGGCGGACAGGCTATCAATAACAAAGGCTTAAGACTCATGGAGTTAACTCCTTCTCACCCACATGACACCAGTCCATGTTTCTTTGGTTCAAACCATGAAATAGAAGCATTAAAAAAAGCTTATGGAATTCAAAACTAATGTCAGAAAAAGCATTAGATAAGTGGCAAATTACCCTCACTCAAAAAAAAGAAGAACTTGAAGCCTGCCAGTTAAAGCATCAGGTTTCAAGCTGTTTAAAGTGTGAAAAACTGCTTATATGTAAAACAAGAGATAGCTATGTTAATGCTGTTTATGACTCAATGAACAAGGGTCAAAGCGGAGGATTTGAATTTTAGCCAATCAACGCCAGCTTCTCTTTTCTACTCATCCTCTTTTTTATCTCATACTCCCGTTTGGATGCACTACTTCTATCAGGATATTTTTCACTATAAAGAAGTTTGACAGGACGTCTTGTTCGAGTATATTTAGCACCTTTTTTTGAACTGTTATGCTCTATAATTCTACGTTCAATATTTTTTGCTATACCTGTATAGAGTGTATCATCAGCACATTTTACAATATAAATATAATACATTCTTTTACTATAATCCTCAGAAGATAAAAAGTTAACTATATATTATACAATATAAATTTTAATTTCCTATTTTATCAATGATACAGCACATTTTGGATAAACTATCTGTTAAATTTACTCTAAACGAGTCAAACCAAAAACTCATTTGTTTAAGGAAACACTACATGTCAAACTCATGCAAAAAAGCCTATATTACCACCCCTATTTATTATGTCAATGACATTGCCCATATTGGACATGCTTACACAACTATTATTGCAGATACACTTGCTCGTTACTCTCGTATGTCAGGACTTGAGACTTTCTTTCTTACTGGTACAGACGAACATGGTCAGAAGATAGAAGAAGCTGCTAAAAAACGTGGTGAAAGTACCCAAGCTTACGCAGACAAAATTTCAGCTACCTTTAAAGACCTTTGGGATGACTTTGATATCTCTTATGATAAGTTTATAAGAACTACCGATGCAGACCATATGAAAGGGGTACAAAAAGCTTTTACCACTATGCATGAAAATGGTGACATCTATAAAGATACCTACAAAGGTCACTACTGTATCTCTTGTGAGACATTCTTCCCCACTATACAACTTGTAGATGATGAATTTTGTCCAGAGTGTGGGAAAAGTACGACTATTGTAGAAGAAGAGTCTTATTTCTTTAAACTCTCAGCCTATGAAGAGAAACTCCTTGCATGGTATAACGATACACCAGACTGTATCTTGCCAAGAAGCAAAAAAAATGAAGTGATTCGCTTTGTTGAGGGGGGACTTCAAGATCTCTCTATTACGCGTACATCCTTTGACTGGGGTGTGAAGCTTCCTGAAGACATGAATGACCCTAAACACGTGATGTATGTGTGGCTTGATGCACTTATGAACTACCTCACAGCGCTTGGTTACGGTACAGATGACAAAAATATAGACTTCTGGCCGGCACGTGTACAGCTTATAGGTAAAGATATCTTACGTTTCCATGCTATTTACTGGCCAGCATTTTTAATGAGTCTTGGACTTCCTCTTCCTAAACACATTGCAGCACATGGGTGGTGGACACGTGATGGTGAGAAGATGTCCAAATCCAAAGGAAATGTAGTAAACCCAAAAGAGGTAGCAGATGCCTACGGACTGGACAATTTCCGTTACTTTATGCTTCGTGAAGTACCTTTTGGTGGAGATGGTGACTTTTCTCAAAAAGCACTGATTGATCGTATCAACTCTGACTTGGGTAACGACCTTGGAAACCTACTCAACAGGCTTATTGGTATGTCAGGAAAGTACTTTGAAGGAAAAGTTGATTCAACAAATGTCGCAAAGTATTATCAAGCAGAACTTGATGAAGTACATGCCTCTTTAGATAAACTAGAGCCACTACTGTTTGAGATGCAAATCCATCGTTACCTTGAAGAGCTTTGGAGACCACTTACTGTTGCCAACCGTGCCATAGATAAGTATGAGCCATGGAATTTAATGAAAAATGGTAAAGAAGAAGAGGCAATGGCACTTAATGGTCTCATCGCAGCTATCCTTGCTAAAGTCTCTATCATGCTTTCTCCAGTAATGCCTGTTGTCTGTAAAAAAATATCAACTGCACTTGAGTTTAATATTGACAATAATACATGGAATAGTATGATAAAGAATACTGCCCTACTTAATACTTTCACTCTAGAGAAGATAGACCCTCTTTTCCCTCGCATAGAAGAGCCTTTACTCGCACAGATAGAACCTGTTGATAAGAAGCCTGAACCAAAAAAAGAGGAAAAAAAGAAGAGTGATAAAGTAGAAACCACAGAAGGTATAGCCCTGATAGGTATAGACCAATTCTTCCAGACTTCTCTCAAAGTAGGAACTGTTGTACAAGCAGAAGAAGTACCAAAAAGTAAAAAACTTCTTCTGCTTCAAGTCGATGTGGGAGAAGATAACCCCAGACAGGTAGTAGCAGGTATCAAAGAGTGGTACAGTGCTGAAGATATGCTCAATACGCAAGTGTGTGTTGTAGCCAACCTCAAACCAGCCAAACTTATGGGACTTGTAAGCCAGGGGATGCTCCTTGCTGCCAAAGATGAAAACGGATTATGTATGATACGTCCCGAAAAGCCTAAAACAGCTGGAACACCTATAGGGTAACAAATGAAAATAGAAGATATACTCAATCTTACGGAGGGTGTGTTAACGAACACTCCTCAAGTACAAGCTATCGAATCAGCAACTGTCTATCAGTCAAAAGTAGAACATGGTGATCTCTTTTTCTCTTCCAATCAAGAAGAGATAGACCAAGCCATTGCCAATGGTGCCTATGCCATTATATATGATAACGATAATATTATTAAAAAAGATGATGAAATAGCATGGATAAAAGTATCAGATATTCAACTAGCAGCCTTTAAACTCATCCGCTATGTTATTCTCAAAAAAGAGGCTCAGTTCTTTCTGGTTTCAGAGCATGAACTTACTTTTTTAAAGATGATACTGACACATAAGACAAATATTAGCTTTATTCCAAATGATTGGCGTAAAGCATTTGAACAGATACTCAATACAGATGGAACACTCTATGTAGGTTCAGACAAAGAGTTAATGAAACTTATTAAACCTGATGTACAGAAATTAAAGCGTGAAGTGGATGGGTACATTGTTTTTGATACACTCTTTAAAACCACATTTAAAGTAGGTGGATTTGTCTATCAGGAAAAAGATTTAATTCCTTTTCATCTGGAGTATCTATTGCGTGTTATTCACTTTTGTGACACAAATGCTTTACCCTATGATTTGGAGCGTTTACGCTATACCAAACACTTTACCCCTGTATTTATCGATGGACAACTCAATACAGCACGTTCTGGACAGAGTGATAAAGTTGCTATCTTTACAGACAATATTCCCGATATTGTTGAAGCCCGTGAATATATCAAACGTTCAAACAACTGGGTCAAAGGGATAGTACTTACCCCACCTAAAACCAAAGTACCGGGTATTGACCGTCCACACTGGTTTGAGAAAGAAGAAGAGGTTAGAGAAATTCTCAAAAACACACTCTTTAACTACGCATTCATCCTCAATGCTGATAAAAGTATCTTAAATACCATTAAAGAAGAATATTCTCTCTTTTGAATTAACCCATAATGATATTTTGTATTTTTACGCAGTATAAGAAGATGACAAAAAATGATTTAAAAATATATTCACAGTTATTACAGTGAGTGTAGGTGATATTTGTTTTTTATAATTGAACCCTTTAAAACATATGATATGTTACTATTAACTCTATTAATTCAAGGATGATTTAGCATGAAAAGAAGAGACTTTTTAACCACAACTGCCTTAACTGCAACTTCTGTAGCATTCAGTGGCTGCCACAGAGCAAAACAGAATAATAAAACAGACACTATTCATGTAACAAAAGCCAAAAAAGTAACGCTGAAACTTGCCACCTCATGGCCTGCACACTTTCCCATTATGGGAACAGGGGTAGATACCTTTGCCAAACGCTGTTTTGAACTCAGTGGAGGTTCTTTGGAAATAAAAATATTTCCAAAGAACATCTTGGTTCCTGCCCTACAGGTTTTTGATAGCTGTTCTGCTGCACAGATAGATGCATTTCATTCAGGCGTCTATTATTGGAAAGGAAAAAATCCTGCCTTTTCCATTTTTGGAGGAATGCCACTTGGCTTTACCTCCGAAGAGATGATTACATGGCTAAAGTATGGTGGTGGGTATGACCTTTGGCGTGAAATGTATGGTAAATTTAACCTCTACCCACTCATTGGTGGAACTACAGGTCCACAAATGGGTGGATGGTTCAAAAAAGAGATTAACTCCCTTTCAGATTTAAAAGGTCTCAAGATGCGTATCCCTGGTCTTGGAGGTGAAGTTATGAAAAAACTGGGAGTCAACCCTGTACTTCTGCCTGCTGGAGAGATATATACTGCTTTGGAGCGTGGTACCATTGACGCAACAGAGTGGGTAGGACCTGCTCTTGACAAGATGATGGGCTTTGACAAAGCAGCCAACTACTACTACACAGGCTGGCATGAACCAGGAAGCATCCTTGAACTTACCTTCAACAAAGCACGCTGGGAGCGACTCAGCGATGAACATAGGGCTATCATTACTGCCGCAAGTGAAGAGATGACAGGCAACATGCTTCAAGAGTTTCGATATGAAAATGCCAAAGCATTTAAAGAGCTACCACAAAATGTACAGATAAGAAAATTCCCCAAAGAGATGATGGATGCAGCAAAAGTTGCTCTGAGCAAAGTACTAAAAGAGGAGAGTCAAAAAAGTGAAGATTTCCAAAGAGTTCTTAAAAGTTATCAGGACTTCTATGCACTCAACAAACCTTATGATGATATCAGTACCAAACACTTTTTAGAGATTAGAGGCTAATACTTTTTATTGGAATACTCCAACAAATCATCTTTACCAAGATTATCCATTACTTTGGCAAGGTTTCTAAGAGAGAGAAGATGCAGTTTTTCTCCTTTCTCTTTTTTCAGTTCCGAAGAGAACTTATTTTTTGAAAAAAGTATAAAGGTATCCACATCAAGTTTTGCCTGGGCACACTTCTCTTTAAGTCTGCTCAATTCCGACTTCTTCATCTTCTGCTTGCCATACTTACAGCTACCTGCAAGTAATGCACCTGATTTACGTTTTATCAAAATATCTATTTCTACATTCTTATCATAGTAAGAACCAATACCTGTAATCGCATCTCCCTCAAACAAATCTTTAAAACTCACCGCTATCAGTTCAAGCAGCAGCTGATGGTAGATATGGGTAGTAAATTCTGACTCCATCCCTTTCCAACGCTTCATTGCCTCTTCATAGTTCCCCTCTTTGATGCTTCTGTAGGCAGGAGAGACAACACCAAACCAAAAACGCATAAAAGGAGTAACAAAAAGCAGTCTGTCCGAAATACCGTCTGCCTCATAAAGAGGCTTCTCTACAGAATGGTCAAATTTTAAAAATCCATCTTTAATAAGAAAATCTATTAATGCCTCTCCCTCTTCTCTACTCACCTTTACTTTTTTAAATGCAGCATGTTCTCGCCTGTCTCCTGTAGCTATGGCAGTAAGCATTGCATGATAAAGAGGCTTTGAATGTGTCACTTTTGTAAGATCACCATGAATATAACGATAATTATTCAATACTTTTTCAATAATAAGCCTCTCCAAAGGTATCGTCATATCTACAGACCACCCCATACCTCCAAATAGAGCAAAATATTTTACCGCTGTTTCAAAATCGGTTGCTTTGTTCTGATAACAAAAAGAGCGAAATTGTGCAAGAAGCGAAGGGTGTGCAGAACTATTATTTGACATATTAAACCTTGATATTCATATTGTGAGATTATACCCTACTCTTGGAACAAACATACTTTGATACAATTATCATCTGAATAAAAGCAAAAAATTAAAAAAACTTCAATAAGTTTTTTGGGAATCTATTGTATTATCCATAAGAGATTTTAAAAAAGGTTCCTCATATATGTTTAGATTATTTTTAATAATATTATTAACATTGTCTATAGATGCACAACCTATCACACCACTTAAAAAGATAAAAAATCTTAATCCAAATAAAATTGCATTGGGACGACGACTCTTTTCTGACACTATTTTGTCTGCAGACAACACCATCTCATGTGAGAGTTGCCATCAGTTTAATCAGGGAGGAGATGACAACCTGAAATCCTCTTTTGGTATCCATGCACAAAGAGGAGATATCAATGCTCCAACCATCTACAATGCGGCATATAATTTTAGACAATTTTGGAATGGTAGAGCAAAAAATCTAAAAGAGCAGGCAAAAGGTCCCATAGAAAATCCAAAAGAGATGGGAAACAGTTTTGAACACCTTATTCCTCTCTTGAAGAAGAGCCAATACAAAACCCTTTTTGATGCTATCTATCAAGACGGTATTACAAAAGAGAATATTGTTGATGCACTTGCAGAATTTGAAAAAACACTCATCACACTCAACTCACCCTTTGACCGCTATCTCAAAGGCGACAAAAAAGCAATTACACAAAAACAAAAAGAGGGATATGAGATATTTAAAACCAAAGGGTGCATCTCTTGTCATCAAGGCATTAATATAGGAGGCAATCTCTACAACAAGTTTGGTCTCATGAAAGCTTCAGAGAGTAAAAGACTCGGAAGATATGAAATAACCCATAAAGAAGAAGACAAATACTATTTTAAAGTTCCCTCCTTGCGTAATATTGAGCAAACAGCACCCTATCTGCATGATGGACGTTTTAAACATCTTAAAGATGTGATTATATTTATGAGCCACTATCAACTTGCACAGACCATTACAGATGATGAAATTGAAAAAATTATAGCATTTTTAAAAACCCTAACCGGTGAAATACCAGAAACGGTAAAGAGCAGATAGATGATTTTAAAATATATAAAATATAGAGTAGATTCAATCAGTGGTCTGTTTTCACTTTTTCTCTTTCTCTTTCTCTTTCTCTATATTATACAGATTGACAAATCAATGCAAAAGTATCATCAATACCAAAATTCAATTCATCAAATGAAGCTGCTCAACAAAACATTTGATACTTTTTTACTTCGCAGATATACTTTTATCAACTATGATAAAATCAATGAGAGCATGCATCGTTTTGAAGAAAATACAGCCCTTCTTGACACCAAAGAGGCTCAAGAAAAGTTTGACAGAAAATATACAGCTATCCTCTCAGAAATCAAAGAGAGTTCACAAAAGAAATTTGATTTTATTGAGACATTTAAAACAAATAATGCATCTCTCATCAACTCCATATATTATCTTTTTGATCTCAATAAAAAAATAAGAAACACGCATACAATTAAAAGAGAAACCACCATACTCACCAGCGATATATTAATGTTTTTAGGAAAATCGCTTATTAATCCATATATTGACAATAAACCACTGATACAAAACATTCAAAGACTCAAAGCATCACTGCATCAAAACAGCCATATTGAACTCAAACTCTTTGCTACACATCTATCAAACAATATGATACGTATCAAAAAACTCTCCGAGATTCAAAAAGAAAATGAAAAATTAGCACTAAGCCAACAAATAGAGCAACTCTCTTTCTATTTAAAGAACAACTACACTAATCATATTTTAATACAAAAGGTTCTTGCAATAACTCTTTTTCTCAGTACATTTATCATCCTTATGCTCCTGTTTATTCTCTATCTACGCTCTTTAAAAACAAAAAATGAACTTTATGGTTTCAAATCAGCCGTAGAGAACAGTGATAACTCTATAGTTATTACTGATGCAAATCAAAATATTACCTATGTAAACCGTAACTTTGAGAAAGAGACCGGATACAAAAGAGAAGATGTCATTGGTCAAAACCCAAGAATATTAAAATCGGGAAAAATGCCTCAAGATTATTATGATGAACTTAACAAAAAACTTCGCAAAGGAGAAGTATGGAAAGGTGAGTTTATTAATAGAAGAAAAGATAAATCCATCTTTTATGAAAAAGCCTCGATTGTACCTATTTTTCTAAAGGGAAAATTGGTAAATTATTTGGCAATCAAACTAAATATTACAGAATATATTGAGAAAAAACGTGAAATAGAATTTCTTGCCTACCATGATGCATTGACACTGCTTCCAAACCGTAGCAAAATTAAAAAACATATTCAACAAAAATTAGTAGTTGCAAAATACAACCATGCAAAAACTGCCATTTTGTTCATAGATATGGATCGTTTTAAAATTATTAATGATACATTAGGACATGATGTCGGTGATGAAATCCTCATTGCAAGTGCAAATAGAATTAAAGATTCATTAGGAGAGTCCGATATGTTGGCACGTATAGGAGGAGATGAATTTATTATTGTATTAGATAGCATCCATACAAAAAATGATGTAACATAGGTTTGTGAAAATATAATAGATACATTCTCTAAACCTATACACATAAATACACATACACTAAATATTACATTAAGTATAGGTATAGCACTCTATCCCGATGATGGAGTAGAGTATAAAACCCTATTTAAACACGCAGATATTGCAATGTATCAAGCAAAAGAGAGTGGTAAAAATACATTTAGATTTTATAAAAAAGAGCTTTCTGATGTAATCCAAAATCATCTTAACATAGAACAGGCACTAAAAACTGCTATAGACAATAATGAAATCTCTTTAGCTTATCAACCCAAATATATACTGGCTACAAAAAAAATTATCAGTCTGGAAGCACTGGTTCGCTGGGAGAGTAAATCTCTTGGATTTATTCCTCCTGATCAATTTATTACTATTGCAGAAGAGACAGGAATTATTGTACCCCTTGGGTTATATATCTTTAAACAGGCCTGTTATGATTTTTTAACCTATCAAAAAATATATCCAGAGTTAAAAACCATTGCAATCAATGTCTCAGCAATCCAGTTTCAAGATTCTCAGCTCATAGACAAACTGATAAACATAACCAAAGATCTGGGAATTAAGACCACATCCATTGTTTTAGAAGTTACCGAAACACATATCATGAAAGATATTACACAAAGTATGCATATCCTCGATAGATTGCATCAAGCTGGTTTCCATATATCTATTGATGATTTTGGAACCGGTCATTCATCTATGAGCTATCTAAAACAGTTCCCTATTGATGAACTGAAAATTGATAAATCATTTATTGATGATATTACCAGCAACCAAAGTGACACAGATATTACAAAAGCCATTATTGCCCTCTCAAAAAGCATGAACTATATTAATATTGCTGAAGGCATTGAAACAAAAGAGCAAGAGGAGTTACTCTTGGAGATGGGCTGTCTAATGGGACAAGGTTACTATTTTTCCAAACCTAAAAAGAGAGAGGAGCTTATCGAATTTTTAATCTCAAAATTAGACTAAATTATCTCTAAAGGCTCTGCAATATAATACCCTTGATATCCTGTCACATCAAGTTCTTTTGTTTTTTCCAAAACTGCTTTATTGTGAACAAATTCAACTATAGTTTCAACCCCAAGCTCTTTGGCAAAATGAATAATTGTTTTAACAATAATAAAAGATTTATTCTCCTCACAGATATTTTTAATCAAAGATCCATCTATTTTGATAATATCTGGATTAAGTTCAAGAATATGCGAAAAATTGGAATATCCACTTCCAAAATCATCTATAGAGATTCTTACTCCAAGATTTTGCATTCTTTGCGTAAAACTTTTTACAAGCTTGAAGTTTTCTATACTTTCACTCTCAACTATCTCTAAAATAAGCTGATTTTCAACCTTTGACTCTTTAATTTTATTTTCAAGAAAAGATAACAGATCTTTATTTTTTATATCTTCAAAAGAGAGGTTAATACTAAAGTGCGTATTGGTACCCTTAAACTTTTCAAATGATTTTTCTATCATAACTTTTGTCAATTCAATATAATATCTCGTTCGCTTAACTGCATCAATAAACATAAAAGGTGAGATAAGATTTTCTCCATCCCTAATCCGTACCAAACACTCATAGGTATCATACTCCCTATCCTTCTCAATTTTTTGAAAAACAGGAATAATCCTCTCTTCCAGAAGTGCTTTTTTTACCAGTGAAACCGCTTCCAGTTCTTTTTGATACCGTTTATCAAGATTTAAATCTTCTGAGTAGGAAATAGTATATTGATTTGTTTTTTTAGCATGATGAAGTGCTATTTGAGCATTTTTAAATATCTTTGAACTTTCACAACGTGTAACAACAGCAGTCGTTACAGCAATATTTATCTTGACCATCTCATCATTAATCAGAAAAGTTATATTTTCTATAAGCTTTGATATATTTGCAACAAGTTCTTCTGTAAAATTAAATTTTTCATCAGATATATTTAAAAAAGCAAACTGGTCTCCTCCTACCCGAAAAACCCCATATCTCTCTTTTGCAAAATCAATTAAAAACTTACTGATATTTTTTAAAATATCATCTCCTGCATCAGAGCCATACAATTCATTAAGTGCTGAGAAATTATTGATATCTATAAGCATAAGCCCAAAAGGCTCCTCCTCTTCGAGTATCTTAATAAGAGCATTTCTGTTTTCAAGCGAAGTAAGTTTATCATAATAGAGTTGTCGAGAAAGCTCCATTGTCTGCTCTTTGACTTTCTCTTCCAAATTATTCTGATAAAGCTCAATCTCTTTTTTAAGGTATATCTTTTCAATGGTTTTATAGAGCATTGAAACAAACTGATTTAAATCAATAGGCTTAAGTAGATATCCCTCAACCCCCTGTCTTATTGTCTCCATAAAATATCCAGATTCATTATATGCTGAAAGTATAAGAATAGGAATATTTTTATTTATCTCTCTAATTTGTGCAAGCATCTCTATACCATTCATTCTTGGCATATTAATATCTGTCAAAACCAAATCAAAGTGTTTTGTTTGAAACTTTTCCAAGCCTTCCTGCCCATCAACAGCAATAGTAATATGCGTAAAAATATTCTCCAAAAGTCCCAGTGTTGATTCTCTTGCTTCCTGATTGTCTTCCACATACAGAACATGTAGTCCCTGTGCAAGCTTCATTAATTTTTTCATCTCTCTTCCCTACATAAAATCATTTTTTAAATACCAAAAAATAATGATAGATATCATTCAAAAATATTATAGCAAAAAATAATATCTCTTTACTAAGAGGAGCTTACAATAATACTTTTAAATCATTCAAATCAAACAAAAGTAGTTTTTCACCCTGCATACCTAATAACTCTTTTGAAAAACCACTCTTTGAAAATAATACATAAATATCTACTTTTAACCCTGATTCTACTGCTTTCTGCTTTAGTTTGGTGAATTCACTTTTACAAACTGTTCGGTCTTTATATTTACATTCCCCCAAAATGAGCTTTTTACTTTTGGTCACGGCTAAAATATCAAACTCACTATAGATATTCCAGTAGGAACCAGAAGAGATAATGGGTTCTTTACTTTCATAATATTTCACAAGCAAGTCATCACAAAGTTGTTCATAGACCAAAGAACGTAAACGATCATAGTATTTTTCAAAATTCTCTAAAAATGCTTCACCTTTTCCCTGTAGCAAATCATCCTGATAGGAGATTACAAATCCAAACCAAAAACGCATAAAAGGGTCTCTAAAACGTACTTTATCCTGTATACGGTAGGCACGCTGTTCTTTGGGAAGTTTATGTTTAGGATGTGTACGCAATGGAGCTTCACGGGAGTATTCAACTCTTAAGATACCCAAAGAGACAAGTTCATCCAATACTTTTTCACCCACACCTTCTGAGAGTTTTGCTTTTCGTAAAATGGAATAGAGCTTTCCATCTCCACGTGCGGCAGCTACCAAAACTTCCCTATAGGGACTCTCTAAAAGATATGAGGGTGAGATAAGCTCCTCAAACATTGCAAAATTCCCTACAAAATTAGTTTGAACCATTGAAAAAACATTATCAAAATAATCTAAGGCTATAGACTCTTCCATCCCTCCAAGAATAGCAAAATATTCAACCGCCTGTTCCAGACATAAATAAGAAAAGTGTTGATAAAATGCACAAAATGATGCTTTAATCTCTTCCCCCTTAAATTCTTATGTTTTATTCTAACAATACTTTTTTAAAATTATGCTATGATTAATCATTAATCATTATGAAAGCAGACTATGGAAACATTTTTCACCACATCAGATAAAATCCAACATATTATCAAAAGTTTTAACCTTACTAAAACACTTTTTGTCTCTTCTATCATCATAGGGGAACCACATATAGGCAAAAAATCACTTGTACGACACCTATTCCCTGATACACCTATTGTATCTGGAAAGAATCAAAAAGAGGTGATGCAAGCACTTGAAAACTATAATGAGCTGATTATTACTGACTTTGAAAAACTTTCCAATCAGAACCATTTTGATTTTTCAAATAAACGTATCATTGCTACTGCCAACTATATAGCAAATGAAACAATTATTGATGAGCTTTTTGGTTTTATCTATACCATGCCACCATTAGCTGAGCGTCCTGATGATGTTATATATTTAAAAAAAATTTTTATAAAAGAAGCCCTATCTGTGCTTATGATAGATACTACAGATATAGATTTAAAAAAAATACCACTAAATCTAAACAAAAACAGTAAAAGTCTGAAAAAGTCTATTTATCTTTATTTGGTAAAACACTCAATGAATGGCAAGGAGATAGAAGAGGTACTCTACCAGTACCTTCTGAAAAATCTTGATGGGAATGATGCCTACAGGGAGCATCTGTATCTCTATGAAAAGCCACTAATTCAAGCTGGTCTTGAAAAATTTGGTTCTCAGCTGAAACTCTCTGCAACACTTGGAATTAACCGTAATACCTTACGAAAAAAGATACATGAACATCATATTGACTAGGAGTTAAAATGGATATTAATTTTGAAGCATTTGTAGAGTGGGACAACAGCCCTTTTATACTCTTTAACAATCATGGAAGAATTCTCTATCTCAACAGTGCAGCAGAGATACTTTTTGGCTATGTATCAAAAAAAGAACTTTATGATATTACACTCTCATATGCCCCCAAAAATTTTGGTTACAAAACCACTTCACTCACTTTAAGTTATGACTCATTTATATTTCATGCCATCACCATCGGCTATGAAAATGAAGAGCAGATATCTATACGTCTTTATAATACACCTCGTGCAAAACCCATGGGAAAGTTAGAGACAGATAAGTTTATTATCACCGATATCAATATCTTGCTTGAGGCTAATATTGCACTGTTTAAAACAAAAAATCCAAATCCTTTAAAACTTTTAACCGATCAGGATTTACCTCCTTTTAAACTTGATCAAAATAATTTTTCCAAACTTCTTCGTAAAGTACTTAATGCTTTTAGATCATCTGATTCTATTGATATCTCGTTAAAACTCCTTATAGGACAACATGTTATTATAGAAGATAAAAAAAAGCCTCTCATTCAACTCTCTATTGAAGCCAATGGACGCTATAACGATACAGATGAAGAGATACACCTCCTTGCAGCCCAAGGTCAAATAAAACCTTTACTAAGTGAACACTCTATAAAATTGGAAATCCCACTCATACAATAAAAATATCCTAATGATTAAAAATTAATCAGAGCATTTAAAAAAAAGTATCTTTTTGATGCTACTATTTGTCTGTAAATTAATTTTAAAGGAATTAGCATGAAATTAAAACTTTCAGCTCTTATGGCTTTGTTCTTGCCAATCTTTGCTTTTGCAGAAGATAAACTAGACACAGGGGATACTGCATGGATGATGATGTCTACAGCACTCGTATTACTTATGACACCAGCAGGTCTTGCACTTTTTTATGCAGGTATGACAAGAAGTAAAAATGCATTAAATACATACGCAATGGTAATGGGTGCATTTGTACTTGCATTTACTGTATGGATTATCGCAGGTTACTCTATTGCATTTGGTACAGCCCAATCAGCAGGTATCCAAAAATTTATTGGTGGATTTGGTAATATACTCTTAAGTGGTGTTAAATGGACTGACTTAAGTGGTTCTTACCCAACTTACGTATTTATTGCATTCCAAGGTACATTTGCAGCGATTACAGTAGCGATTGCAAGTGGATCAGTTATCGGTCGTATGAAGTTTTCTACATGGATGGTAATCGTGGCACTTTGGGGTCTTATTGTGTATGCTCCAATTACTCACATGGTATGGGGTGGAGACGGTGCTTACCTTTTTGATGCTGGAGCACTTGATTTTGCAGGAGGTACAGTTGTACATATGAATGGTGGTTTAGCTGGTCTTGTACTTGCCATTTTAGTTGGAAAAAGAGCTGGATATACCAAAGTTGCTATGCAACCATTTAGTATTATCTTTACAGCAGTAGGTGCTGCACTGTTATGGTTTGGCTGGTATGGATTTAATGGTGGTTCTGCATTTGGTGCAAATGCTATTGCAGGACTTGCGGTACTTACAACTACCATCGCAACAGCTGCAGCAGGGGTAACATGGCTAATGTTAGAGTGGATTATCTATAAAAAACCAACACTTCTTGGAATTGCATCAGGTATCATTGCCGGTCTTGTTGCCATTACTCCAGCAGCTGGTTTTGTAGGTGTTGATGGTGCATTTATCATTGGTATTGTTGGTTCAATCGTAGCATTCTTTGGTGTTGTTAAACTTAAAAAGGTATTTGGTTATGATGATTCTCTTGATGCATTTGGTATTCACTTCTTAGCTGGACTATGGGGTGCATTGGCAACAGCATTCTTTGCACTCAATGACAAAGAACTTCTTTGGGACGGACCACTAAAAGAGAGTGGTGACAGAATGGGACAATTTATGGTTCAGGTAGAATCAGTTGTTATTGTTGGATTATGGACACTTATTGGTACTGTTGTTGTTTACTATATTGCATCTGCACTTACAGGTGGAGCAAGAGTGGATGAAGAGACTGAATACAATGGACTAGATGAAACTGTACATGGTGAAAAAGGAATGAACCTTTAAGAAAAGGGTTCATTATCTTATAAAATAGAAGGAATTATAATTATGAAAAAAATTGAAGCAATTATCAAACCGTTCAAACTAGAAGATGTTAAAGATGCTCTAGTTGAAGCGGGTATTGAAGGTATGACAGTATCTGAAGTAAAAGGGTACGGAAGACAACAGGGACACTCAGAGCTTTATAGAGGTGCCGAGTATGTGGTTGAATTTATTCCCAAAATAAAAATAGAAATTGTTGTTTCCAATGATGACTATGCCCAAAAAGCAATTGATGCCATATCAAATGCTGCAAAAACCGGTAAAATCGGTGATGGTAAAATATTTGTTAGTTCTATTGATTCAGTTCTAAGAATCAGAACAGACGAAAGAGATACAGACGCACTCTAATCATAAGATAAGGCTCATGCCTTATCTCATAAATAAAACACTACTGATTAAAAATTAATCAACTTATTCATCTTAAAATCAATAAAAAATATTTTTATGCCTATTATTTAAGCAACAAAGACTTTTCATCTCTTTTACTACCCGTTATACTTACAATAGATTATTTTAAAAGGATAGTTAAATGGAAATGAATTATGTGCTTGATACTTTCTTTGCAATTTTTGCAATGACACTTATCATCTTTATGGTACCTGGCTTTGCCATGTTAGAAGCTGGTCTGGTTCGAACAAAAAATGTTACTTCTGTACTTACAGTAAATGTAATGATTTATGCGTTAGCCTCTTTGGCATTTATGCTTATTGGGTATGAATATGCTTTTGGTAGCTGGGATCATCAAGAGGGTATGAGTAAATATGCTTTCTTCTTATTTCAAATGGCATTTGTAGGAAAAGTAGTCAATATTATGTCTGGTGGAGTAAGTGAACGTTCACGTATTTTACCTTTGGCTCTCTTTACTGTTATAGTAGGTGCTTTTCTTTACCCTACCATTGTCAATATTACCTGGGGAGCTAACTTTTTAGCTGGTACTGCTCTGGATATTTCTGGCATGGTAGATTTGGCAGGATGTACAGTAATTCACTCAACAGGTGGATGGGCGTTACTTGCAGCTATTCTTATCATGGGTTCACGTCATGGTCGCTATAAGAAAAACGGTGCCATTCAGGTTATTCCTGCATCCAATATTCCTCTTGTAACGCTTGGAGCATTTTTACTTTGGATTGGTTGGTTTGGCTTTAATGGTGGTTCGGTAGGAGCTATTTCAAGTAAAGAGAATGCCGATGCCGTAGCACTTACTATTATGAATACAAACACAGCAGGACTCGCAGGTGCAGTTACAGGATGGCTTTTAACCTACTTCCGCTATAAAAAATTTGATATTACCATGATTCTCAATGGAGCACTTGGTGGACTTGTTGCCGTCACTGCGGGGCCTGATCAATACAGTATGTATCAACCTATTCTTATTGGTGCTATTGGTGGGGCACTGGTTGTTTTCTTTGTACCGTTCTTTGATAAACTTAAAATGGATGATCCTGTTGGAGCACTTTCTGTTCACTTAATTAATGGTATCTGGGGTACACTGGCTGTTGGTATCTTTGTATCAGATGTCAGTATTCTTTCTCAGCTTAAAGGTATTATTGTTGTGGGAGTTATTGTATTTCCTCTATCTTATGCTATTATCTATGTTATCAATAAATTCTTTACACTTCGTGCAGAAGATGAAGAGCAGCTAGAAGGTATAGATGCTATTGAGTGTGGTATGGAGTCATACCCAGAATTCAAAAGAACCATTTAACAAAACGGGTTACATATTAAAATATAAGGAAATGAAAAATGAAAAAAATTGAAGCAATTATCAAACCATTTAAACTAGATGAAGTAAAAGAGGCACTTGTAGAAGCAGGTATAGAAGGTATGACTATCTCAGAGGTCAAAGGGTACGGAAGACAACAAGGACACTCAGAACTCTATAGAGGGGCTGAGTATGTGGTAGAATTTATCCCTAAAGTCAAAATTGAAATTGTTGTAAGTTCACAAGAGTATGCAGACAAAGCGATAGAAGCCATAAGTACCGCTGCAAAAACAGGTAAAATCGGAGATGGTAAAATCTTTGTATCTGATATCTCCAAAACCATTCGTATCAGAACAAATGAAGAGGATGAGGAAGCATTATAGTTGCTTGCGAAAGGCTCTATAGCCCTTCTCTCTTCAGGCTTTTCACTTTCTCTTTGCTTGCTATTATCTTCCATTCTACACCTTCTATGCCAAAGTCTCGTTCATACTGTGTAACACTTAGTTGTTTAAGTAGATGGAGTGTTTTATCTACATTGCTGTATGTTGTAAAAAAATTGTAATCCACTTCTTTTTCATAGCATACCAAATCAGCCTCTGTGAGTACATTTTTCACTGCCAAAGCATAAGCTCTTGCCATACCGCCTGTACCCAACTTAATACCCCCAAAATAACGTACTATCAGTACCGCACAGTTAATAAGCTCTTCTCCTCTTAGTACATTCAAAGCAGGTACTCCCGCACACCCTTTTGGCTCTCCATCATCAGAACTGTTTTCTACTATTTGGTCAAACTTATTGAAATAACGTAAAGCATAGACAACATGGTTGGCTTTTGGGTTTTCTAGCTTCAGCTTTTCTTGTAATCCTTTATACTCTGAGTAAGGTACAAGATACGTGATGAATTTTGAACGATTAACTTCAGTAATGCTTGTAGATGATGTTTTAATAGTTTGCATCAAATAACTTTAGGTAAGTATTTATACAGCTTTGACTTTGTCAACAATCAGCTCCACAAACTTTTCTGAACTATTCATACACTTAGCCACTACATAGTCATCATACTTTATCTTCTGTGCTATTTCTCTATGTTCAATATCTAATTCAAAAACTGTCTCAGAATTGTCTATAGTAAATGCCAAAGGAAAAATAATCACTTTTTTATGTGTCGGATTACGCAACACATCTACTAAATTTGGTTCAAGCCAAGCAGAACTTCCTACTTTTGATTGATAAACCAGCTTAATATCATGAAATTTAATACCACGCTCATGCAAATAGATTTTAATCGCACTTACATTTGCTTCTACTTGATTTTGATAAGGGTCTCCTGCTTGAATAATACTTATAGGCAAACCATGTGCAGAAAGTAATAAATCATACGCTTTAGTCTCTTTACCTTCCATTGCTTCCATAATCTTCTCACATGAAGCTTCTATATAGTCATAATCATCATAATAAGGATCTATTGTAGTTATCTTAGGACTATAGCCCAACTCTTTACATCTGAGCTCTATATCCTCAACAGAAGAGAGTGTGGTTGTTGTTGAATATTGTGGATACATAGGAAATAAAATAAGTTCTTCAATACCCTGCTTCTTGCATCTTTTCAATGCTTCATCTGCAAAAGGAGGTACATAACGCATTGCTGCATAGACAGGCATATCTATTTTCTCTTCAAGCTTTGCAATCAGTTCATAAGTTAAAGCAGGCAAAGGAGACTTTCCACCAAGTAAACCATAATTCTCTTTTACCTCCTCCAAGCGTTTAGCGATAATAATCTTCGCTACGAATTTCCGTATATACGAATTCATTGTCAAAATATTTTTATCAGCAAACATATTACGCAAAAAAAGTTCAACCTCTTCAATATTGTTTGGTCCCCCCATATTGAGAAGTAAAAGTGCTTGTGACATATCTATCCTTTAAAGTCTTGTATTTTAGCATACAGAGTTTTAAAATACAAAACAAATGTAATAACCTATTTAAGGGCAATACATCATTTTATAACTCATCAATTTTCCACTTTTATTCCACCATCAATAAAAAATTTTTATTTTTAATAAAATATATATGGTAAAATGGCAAGTATTTAGAAATATAATTATAGCAGGTGGTACTTATGAACTGTTGGGAAGAAATTTTGAAGACGTTTCCATGTTTTGAAGAGGGTAAACTTCCCACAATAAATGAGAAGTTAAATAACCGTCTGAATAAGCTTACTAAGAAACAATGTAAAAATATAGCTGCTGCAATCTCTTTTGAATATAATGTAGGTATGGATTTAGAGAGTTTTATAGAAAGGGAATTAAAATATTATGAAGTGGATGACCTATTAAAAAACTTAGAAAATATAAAAAGTGCTATTAGTCGGTGGGATAAAAATTTACCAATGAGTAAAAAGGAATTAGGTTTTATACTTAATGACAGCCAAAAAAAGATTGATAATCTTATACAAATGGGTATCCCCTGTATTCAACTTGTAGAAGGTGGTAAAGTTACTTTTATACCCAAAGAAGTTAAAGAGTGGTTGGAAGCTACAAATCGTAGACAGGAGCGTTAAACCCACTCTACACCCTCAACCTCAACACCCTCAAAAAAGTCTCTTAAATCACATTCTAAAATCGAAGCTATCATATAAAGATGTTTGATACTAAAATGCTGATTATTATAATAAACTTCTGCTTGTGAGACTAAAGAAACTGATTTAAACCCCATTCTATGGGTAAGCTCTAATTGAGATATGCCCTTTTCTTGTCGTAAACGCTGAACATTCTTACCAATTGTAATAAATAAATTATCTAAAATTTCTTGATTAGGCTGTTTAGTTTTCAAAAATATATCTCTCTTAATAGCAAATTAAGCTTTTAGTAAATGGTAGTAGGATAAAATTTTGCTAACAACCTGTAATTACAGTGTTATAATTCTAAAAGGAGAGAAAATGAGTAAACAGGGTAGCTTACAAATAGTGGGAATAACGTTGATTATAATTGGTTTGATTTGGGGTATTTTTGCATTTACAATGGACACAAGCGTTGAAGTTGGTGGAGAAGTCATAGGGACAGGAGCATATAGCGTTAGAGTGCCAAAAGCAAAAGTTAATAATGTTGGTTTAATGAATGATAAACAAAATTATATTATTGGTGCAGGGCTAACACTCTTTATTGGTGTTATTGTGTTTCTTGTGGGGCTATTAATGCCTGTAAAGGAACTAGAAAAAAGTGCTGAACCCTTAACTAATGATAACGAGCAAACCCCCCCTACAAAATTATGAAAGTTCAGACGATATTACTAGGTTTCATATAAAAGATAAGGAAGATTTTTATACAACAAGTAAACAAATTCAGTCCAAATATAAAAAGTTTGGTTTTAATAGAATTGTCATAAATACAATAACACAATTCATGATACAAAATGACAAAAATATTTACATAAAAGTTACTCAAAAGAATGATATTATCGAAATAGAGCATAAAAATATTCCTAAAATAGATATTGATATTATCAACAAAAGAAAATCTCTTTAATAGGGCTACGTGGCTTTTCAATTACATTTAGAAGAAAGACGTTAAGCAGATATTGAGATAACCCTTTATAGTGTGCAGTAAATGGACTGTAATCCTCTGTAACTGGTATGAGAGGTATCTAGGTATAGAGGGAATGTAGCACCATGCTTAAAAGCTTATTTCAAATATATGATAATATCAGTCAATAAGGTAAACAGTAAACTGATGGTCTTGCCCACTACCCTAAAAGTGGCTTGGAAGTGCCTAGCCAGTGGGCTTTTATGTGCTATTCTCTACCATTTCTTTGACAGTAGGCAGTTTTTCCAGTAACTTTAGAGCAACTGGCATGAGAGATGGGCTGAAAGTTAGCGTGTTATCTTTGTAGGTGATTGCACCTTTTGCCGTGTGTATTTGTACCTCATCGGTTGTGTGAGAAATGCCTTCTACTTCTTCATGTAAAATGTTAATACTCTCAACTTCATTTAGAGTGTTTTGAATAGGTAGGTGTACCGTTGTATTAGCGGTGTGGTGGGGTGGTGTGAGGGGTGTGTATACATTAGGGCAATATTTCGCAAATTCTTCTTTAGTCATAGTGTATAATTCCTCTTCAATTTCTTTCAATTCTTTTATAGTTGTCAGCACAATAGGTGTACGTTTTCTGCTATAGTCTCTCTTCATCTCTAAACGTGTAATCTTAATTTCTAAATCATCTTTACTCGTCTTACAGTATAGTTGGTATTTTGTAGAGGTGGTACTCTTCTTTGAGTCGCTCTCGTAAGTTGTTGCATAAGGCTTGAAATAGTTTTCAAAATATGGCGATACCTCATCAAATGGTGTTAATGTATCGTAAGGCATTTCTATACGCCATAACGTAGGCTGTAGGGCACTGATAAGCTCTTCTAAATTACTTTCAATATCTAAAGGTATCAGAGTACCATTGGTGTTATATTGTTTTAAGCCATGTAGCTCTATGAAGGTATGGTAAATACCACTATTTGAGTGTGTTTTGTACTGAGTGATAGTGATATAAGCATACTCTGATAATTGAATTTGTGCGGAGCTTCTAACATATGATACGCTTTTCTTTTGGTACTGTAATTGGTGTCCGTTTAAACGTGTTACAATAGATTTTTTTTCAAAAATACCCTCTAGTGTTTTCATGGTGTCATAAAATGCTAATGATACTTTCAGAGCTATTGTATCGGACTTCATTAATTACACTTTTGATAGATTAAGATATTTAACAAATATTTCAGATTTGTATTTATCACTGTAAAGGAGCTTCCCACCTAAGGGAGAGTGTTGTAACAGCTCATCATTACACTTTTGACAGATAGGAGCTGATAAACTACCACCACGTCTTATAGACTTGTTTTTTCTACAACATAAGCAAATGCTCGTTTCCATTACGCTACCCCTAAATTTTTATTAGCTTTTCTCATAGCAAGGTCACATTTTTTACACGTTGTAACACGTCCTGTATAAGTGCTTATCGATTTGACAAAGTCAACTAAAGGCTTTTCTTCCCCACAATGCCTACAAGTCATAAAGCCTTTTTCTAAGATTGTTTTAGCTCTTTGCTGATATTGCTCTGAATGTAGGAGCTTATGCTCGTTTCTTAGCATGAGGCGGAAATTTAAGTAAGTACCATCTTCGCTATGCACGTCAACTAAAGGCATGAGTTGGCTTGGCGTTGTATTTAATTTTTTACTAAGGCTTTTGAGTTGAGATAGGTACTCACGGTAAAAAGTATATATAGGGAGTATTTTCACACCTCTTGTATTGGCACGCTGTTTAGCTAAATTATATTTCTTGTTGAGCTGTGTAAAAGTTATGTCTGTATCTTTTAACTCTTTTTTCTCTATAGCACTGAATGGTTTATTATTGCTTAACATTAGATAATCCTTGAAAATATATTCAAGGCAGTAGCGAGAGAATGAAACGAAACTCTCCTACTACCTTATAGGTATATCGTAGGAAACAAGAGGGATTGTTCAGAGGTTGCTAAAGTATTCTCGTTATGCTATTATTTAGCTATCGTGTATGGGGCTACAAACGCCTATATACCGTGTTTGTAGATGTTTAACCGCCCCCTACAAGATGTTATATAGAGACTGGTAAGATGTTATATAGAGCTTGGGAGAGGCGAAGAGTTAGTATAAAACTACATATAATCTTAAGTTATAATAGTGTTGATGTGTTGTTGTAATAGATTAGTAGATACTTAAAGGATAATAATTATCTTTTAATTTCACAAAAAATATTTAAGAGTTACTTTATAGAAAATGAAAAGAGCTTGTAAGTACACTGTAGTTAGTGGTGTTACAATAGATGATTACTTTTCACATTTGTGAAAAGTATATTATAGTTGTGTAGTGTAATGGTATGTGATAAGAGTTAGCTACTACCTCTAAGTATTTGCCAATAAATATTTAAAGTCTCTTTTTTCTTTTCAGGAGTTACTTTAGCATATAATCCTGTAACACTTTTAGAGGAGTGAGAAAGTAACGCACCTATGGTGGCTTCTTGTATGTCCATATCAAAAAGTACAGTTCCCATCAATTTACGAAAACTATGCAGATTAACCCCTTTAAGCAAATTAGTATTTGTGTTTAGTGTCTGTAAATGTTTCTTAAAATAATATCTCAAAGTTAGCTCTGATACCTCAAAAATTTTCTCATTTGCTTTTAATGTCTTTAATCGTTTTTTTAAAAATATTAATACTTCATTTGGTATATTATATGTTGAAGGCTTACCATTTTTAGTAACAATTGATGTAATCGTACAGTTATTCAAATCTACATTACTTTTAGTCAAAGTAAGTACTTCATTCACTCTTCTACCACACATTAAGAGTAACAACATAGAATATTTAGCATTAGAATTTTTAATATTGAGAATAAAGTGATAGAAACTTTTTGTTGTTGCTGGTAAAGGGTCTAAAAATATATCTGTTATCTCATGCTTACGGCTGACTTTAATTTCATTCTCAGGCAGAGCCTTAAACCACTTTGGTACTTCAAACTCTTTATCTTGCACCTTGACCATATTTAATAGTACTATTACTTTTTTATATTCGGAAATACCTCTGCCCTTAGAGTCTAAATGCTCTTTGATTGCTTTTAACTCTTTTTGAGATATGAAATCTCTATACTTATTCAAAAATAGCTTCACATGATTTTTAAAGGTAGAGCCATATGTATAACTATACGTCTTAAACTTATCACGGTCACCTCTCTCTTTACTTTTTAGAGTATCCTCTATCAACTGCACTACAGGTATTTTTTTATTTTCAACATTTTTATAACGCTCTCTTCTCTTTTCAACCTTTAACTCATCCCTCTTTTTACGTGCTTGGGTAATATTTTTAACACCATATTGCTCGGTTAAATTGACATAGGTATCATGTCCACCTATTTTAAATCTTGAATAGTAAACTTTACCTTCAAGTAGTCTATCTTCATATAGATTAGTGTCGATTTTTACTTTACCCATTAATACCCTTTCCATTTTCCACTTTTATTCCACCACAAAAGTGGAAAATATACTAAATTCTACTAAATAATTTTTTAGAAAAATCATATAAAGCCTTACAGCAAGGCTATTTGTAGGAGTATAGCATAAAATAATTAAGGTATATATTAGAATACAGAGTGTAAAATTATAGCCAATTCAATAAAAGGTTATATCATGATTATTATTCCTGCTCGTATAGGCTCAAGCAGATTCCCCAATAAGGTCTTAGCTGACATAGGAGGAACACCTATGGTCATAAGAACTGCACTGGCAGTAAAGGAGATAGACAATGTAGCCATAGCAACCGATTCTCAAGAGGTTATAAATATAGCACAATCTTATAATATCAAAGCTGTTATGACATCCCCCTCTCATCAAAGTGGTACAGACAGAATTTATGAAGCTGCACAAAAACTTGAACTTGATGAAGATGAAGTCATCATTAATGTACAGGGAGATGAACCCTTTATTGAGACAGAAGTAATTTCAGCCATACACAAACTTACCCAATCGAATAAAAACAATCCTGATATTATAATGAATTCATGTTACAAGCTAATAACAAATCCTGAAGCAGATGATCCAAATATTGTAAAAGTTGTTACCGATAAAAATACTATTGCACTATACTTCTCGCGTGCAAAAATACCTTACCCAAGAGACCATCACTTTGATAACTATAAAGGGCATCTTGGTATCTATGGATTTACGATGAAATCATTAGCATTATTTTGCAGTACTACACCTGCTCCATTGGAGGAGATAGAAAAACTAGAACAACTAAGAGCCCTCTACCATGGTTACAAAATTGCTATGATAGAAGTAAAGAGTGAAAGTTTTGGAATTGATACCCCTGAAGATTTGGAAAAAGCGTTAAAATATCATAGATTATAAAAAAGTTATTCTCCCAAAAAGGAGAGTAACTTTCTCTATTACTCTCCTATCTACCCTTTTACAGCCTTTCCTAAATCCCACATAGGCATAAAGATTCCAAGTGCCATAAGCAATACAAGTATTGCGATAAAGAACATCATAATAGGTTCAATATATGCCGATAGGTTATCAATTAAATCCTGAAATTCCATATCATAATAATCAGTTACCTTATCAAGCATTGCATCCAATTGTCCACCAGCTTCACCCGCTTTAATCATTTGAAGCAACATATTTTCATACAAGCCTGTAATTTGGAAAGATTCAGCCAAAGACATCCCTCTACCAATATTTGCATTCACAGTGAGAAGTTGCTCTTTAATCGCTTCATTATCTACCATTCCTACTGCGGTATCTAATGCCTCAGATACAGGAATACCCGATTTGACAAGTTCACCAAATACCAAATTATATTTATGCATAGTAGATAAAAATATTGCTTTATTAATCAGATAAAATTTAGGGTGAATAAGTAATTTATCTACCTGATATTTAAAATCTTTATTATTTTTATATAAGAACTTAATCATAAAAATAGTACCTGCCAAAAGTGCTAATATCAATAAACCATAATGGGAAAATGCCCATTCTAATTTTAAGAGAATTTGTGTAGGTAACGGAAGTTCCGTCTTAAATTTGGAAAATATATCTTTAAATTTTGGTACAACCACCATAATGAGAACAGTAAAGGCTATTCCCATAGCTGTCAAAGTAATTAGAGGCGAACGTATTGCTTTTTTAAACTTTGCTGTATTGTCACGAATATTCTCCATAATATCTGCAAGCTTATGATAAGATTGAGAAATATTACCTGTTCTTTCACCCAGATTGGTCATTGCCAATGCAACATGTCCAAACTCTTCAGTATAGGGTTTCATTGCATCAGATAACGTATTCCCTGCATTAATATCGGAATTTACCTTGGCATATATCTCTTTAAGTTGTTTATTTTGTGTATTTTCAGAAACTTCATGCAACGTATCATTAATTGCAATACCGGCATCTGTCATAACTGCAATCTGACGAATTGTAGAAATTTTATCCTGTATAGGTATTTTAGACTTTGAAGACTTTTTTAATCCTGCAAATAGTTTTGAAATTGAATCTTCAAGTGGTGCAGAAGTTTCAACAGCTTTTGTAACCATTACAGTAGGAAATTTTTGCTTGGCTGCCTTTACTGCAAGCATTTTATTCTCTGCAGTGATAATTTCCTGACGCTTTTTACCTTTTTCAATAATTGTGACACTAAAGTATTTCATCTTATAACCTTGCTACTCTAAATATTTCTTCAATGGTTGTTTTACCTTCCAGTGCCTTATGTACACCATCTTCAAACATGGTTACAAATCCTTCTTCCAATGCCTGCTTGGTTAAATCCTCTTTTGAAGCTACTTTTGCAATCATTCTTGCCAATGTCTCTGAAATAGTCAAAACTTCAGAAATCATCTCTCTTCCTGCATATCCTGTTTGTCCACACTCTTTACACCCTTCACCTTTATAAAATATAGGATTTTCAGGTAGATATTGTTCAACTTCTTTATAGAGCAAAGGATCTAATACCGCTTCCTTTTTACAATGTGTACATATCTTACGCACAAGTCTTTGTGCCTGAATTGCCACCAATGCTCCAGAGACAAGATACTCCTCGATTCCCATATCCAAAATTCTTGAAATAGAAGAGATAGCATCGTTGGTATGCAGTGTAGAAAGTACCAAGTGTCCTGTTAACGCTGCCTGAATTGCAATACGCAGTGTTTCGGTATTACGAATCTCCCCAATCATAATCTTGTCTGGATCTTGTCTTAAAATTGATTTTAAGGCATCTGCAAAACCAAGCCCTACACTTTCACGTACATTTACCTGCTGAAGTCCAGACATCTGGTACTCAACAGGATCCTCAACAGTAATAATTTTGTCTTTGACATCTTTAATAGCATTAATAGCCCCATAAAGTGTTGTTGTCTTACCCGAACCTGTAGGCCCCGTAACAAGTACAATACCATAAGGTGCTTTAATGGCAGAGGAAAATTTATCATAACAAAATTTACTCATACCCGCATCTTCAAGCCGAATCATTGCTTTTGATTTATCTAAAATACGAAGTACAATAGATTCTCCAAATATTGTTGGTAGCGTAGAGACCCTGAAGTCAAACTCTTTTTGAGAAACTGTTGCAGAAAATCTACCATCCTGCGGTTTTCTTTTCTCTGCGATATCAAGATTTGAAAGAAGTTTCATACGTGACGCCAAAGGACTAAATATATCTTTATCAAATGTAAAATTCTGACGTAAAATACCATCTACACGTACCCGTACAATACAGGATTTCTCCGTTGCTTCAATATGAATATCACTTGCCCCTATAAAAATTGCCGATTTTAAAATAACATCAATCAGTTTTAATACCGCAGGCGATTCATCTTCATCAATACTATCAGATTCCTGATTGAGATCTTTACGTATATCCTCAACTAAACCTTTAACACTCTCATTAATTTCCAAACGTTGCAGATATGCCCTGATTGTTTGAGGTTTTGATATTGCAATACGAAGCGGTTTGCGAGGGAAAAGTCTTTGAATCGCATCCTGTGCAGCCATATCAAGAGGATCATCAAAGACAACCAACACATTTAACTCTGTCTCTTCTATGGGAATTACATTAAACTTCTGTAATTGCTTATAGGGTACCTGTGAAAAAAGTTTCATATCAACTTCTATATTATCCAAGTCAATATATTCAACATTCAGCCCCTTGGCAACCTCTTGAATAATAGGAACAATATCAATACCTTCAATCTTTTCAAGATGAGAAAGCGTAATAACCCCCTGTCGGATTTTTTTTGCCAAAAATATCTCTACAGTATGCAAATCAATCATTTTTTCTGCAAGAAGATTTGCAAATGATATTTTTTTAGGAGGTCTGCTTTTTACCAAAGTAGAAATAGCATCCTTGGTAATAAGCTTTTCTTTAAGCATAATTTCAATCAATTTGACCATGGTAAATCCCCTTTAAATCAGTATTTAGAGTATAACATATTACTATAAGGATATGATATACTATAATTGATGTTTTTCAATCTTTCTCAATAATATTTTTGCTTCATTTAGATTGGTTCTTTTGACATAATCATTCAATATCGAAATCGCTTCATTTCTTTTGCCTAATTTTACTTTTGATTTTACAAAAATTAAAATACTTTCAACATTGTTATTATCAATTTTATTGACTTCATAAGCCCAATATTCTGACTTTTTATATCGTGCTTTTTTATAAAAACTTTTAGCAAGAAAAAGTGCATCATCAATATCATGAGAAAGAGAAAAACGTTTTTCAACGTCTCTATAGGCATCAATTTTATTTGTTTTAATAATATCTAAATGTACTTTTTTTCTTTTCTTTTCTACCGGTGATACAACATCCTGTTTTTCAGATACCTCAAGTAAAGGAATATCTACTAAAGTATCTTCTTTTTCCAAAGAAGATTCAGCTTGTAAAGTTGCTTCTTTTTCTGTTGACAACTCCATAAGTGCATCATTCATAATCAAATGACTTTTCTCTTTATACTTTATTAGATTCAATTTTGATTTTATATCAAAGTTAAACCAAGACATTTTAAAGGTATTTTTGTTAGAGAAAAGAAAACTTCCCGCTCCTATAAGTACTAAAAACAGTATCAAAAGATACCATGGTCGCATCTTCTTAGATCTATATTTTTTCCATTGGAGTTCTAAAGATTCTATATCATGCATGCAAATATCCCAATTTTAATGCTGCCATTTCTATTATTTTTTTAGGAATATGACTATAATTTACTTTTCCTGGTTCATTTTTATCATAATACTCACAGATATCAAAAATAGTAAACATAAGCTTATTACACTCTCTGTAACTTCCTTCAGTTACCTGATGTATAAGTTTCATATCTTTTTCTTTAATACTGTTTGCTATTTCAAAAAGATTCTTTTTTAAAAGTTTTTTATGTATATAGAGTGTTAAATCCTCTTTTGTCACATTTTTAAGCTCTATAACTTCCCAAATACGAGACTGAAAGTGTGCTTTTGCAATAAGATCTTCATCTTCAGTTTTATGAAGAGAAATAACAAATTTTATTGCACGTGTATCAGAGAGTAAACGTATTTTCTCCATGGTCTCAGCACCATACATCTGGGCTTCATCCAATAAGATAACAATCTCCCTTTTGCCTCTTAATTTTTTACAAAAATCTACCAAAGCAGTGAAATTCATTTCTGTATTTTCCGGTAACTCTTTTTGAGTAAGCACATAAAAAAGTTTATAAAAAAACTCCTTATCTGTAGGCGCAGGAGTATCAAAATAATAAATCTCTTTTTTATCCTGCAACTTCTCCTTGAGCCGATTAAGAAGGATACTTTTTCCTGTCCCTGGTCGACCAAAGAGCAAAATCATTTTTAAAGGTTTTTCTATACTATGGCATAATTTTTCATAAGCACTTACAGATGAATTTAATTCAACGTAATCATCAATATCAATTGAATCGATAAAAACGTCTTTTGCAGCTTCATATCTACTTCTCATTTAACTTGGAATACCCCAAATCTTTAAGAGAAACAGATTTTGAATTCTTAACAATATGTGGTGTAATAATTAATACCAATTCTTCAACTGTATTGATTTTTTCTTCACGTTTAAAGAGATTTCCAACTACAGGTATATCTCCCAAAAGTGGTAGTTTATTGTTTTTAAATCCTGTTTTACTTGTAGTTAATCCACCCAATATTGCATGTTCTCCATCTTTTACTTTAATGACTGATGCAATTTGTCTTCTCACCAAATCTGGTGGAATCGTTCTTGATGTTTCAGTAGAAGTTACTGTATCAACTGTTTCTGAAATAGATGGATTGATTTTAAGTGTTACAAAACCGTTTGTATCAATCTCAGGAGTAATATCTAGTAAAATACCTGCAAATACAGAATCAACCAAATCACCTTGTGATGCTACTGCACCACCACTACCACTTGCTGTAGTTGTTGATTGTATTTTATAGAATAGTTCACGTCCTACAGAGATTAAAGCTGGTTGATTGTTCAGTGTCATTACACGTGGACTTGAGATTGACTTGACATCCCCCTGTGTAGATAGAAACTTAACTACATCCGATACAGAAGTAGTTCCCGTAAGATTAACAACCTGTCCACCTGATGGATTGCTTATACTGTCAAATGTTGCATCAGTAATACCTGATGCGGAATCAAATGTATAAGAACCAATATTATCCCTTGCAAAGGCCAATGTATTAATACTGATATTCTGCAAAGAGTAGAGTTGAGACCAATCTACACCAGAAGTTGTACTATCATCAAAAGAGACAGATAAAATACGTACATCAATCAAAACTTGTGACTTAAGCTGTTTTGACAACGTATGAATATATCTTGCAACTCTATTGATTTGACGTTCTGTTCCAGTTACAGTAAGCATACCAGCTTCAGGATTGATAATAGGTGCAAGAGGATTATATTCCCATTTTTTTCCATCTGGTCCCATCCAGCTACTTCCTGATTTTGTATAATGGGTACTGCCATCTGCTGCACCGATTAGAATACGCTGTACTTCATTCTCTACCGTTTTCCAAAATTGGAACTCATCAGTATTTTTAATACTGATACCTGTTTCAGAAGAAGAACCAGAACTGCTGGAATTACCTTTTTTTCCTGCTGCATTTTGAGAACCGGCAATTGTTATTTTAGCAGTACTCTCACCAGTACGAACACCAGATATGTAATGCAAACGGAAAGTACGTGTAATAAGGTATGAAATTTTAAGCTTATTACCTTGAAGCGTATAATTTAAATCATTATCTTTCAAAATAGTATTTAAAAAACCTTTCAGTGTACTATTTTTTAATTTAACATAATACAATTTCTTATTCATACGTAATTTTGCAGCATCATCTCTTACAACTACAGTAAGTCCACAAGTATCAGCAAGATTATCAATAACATCTCCGATAGTCAATTTACTGTCTATTGTTACAGAAAACAATTTTGTTGAACACTCATCAGCAGTAACTTGAGTATTCATTCCTACCAAGATACCTAAAGCTATAAGAACCTTAAAGCCCATTTTTTGTATATTTTTCATTTTTTACCTTTCTTCCAACTGAATAAAACTATTTTTCTGTTTTTTCAAAAACAGCTTCTTAATATGATTCTCATTACGCAAGACAACTCCTCTTTTTCCAATGAATTTCAATTTATATCCTAAAATGCTCTGATCAATATCCATCCAACTGTCATTAATATAGGCCTTACCATTGACAATAGCATGCAACTCCAACTTTGCTTCATTTATATTGGTGACAGGAATTACAAATGTAGTAACATTATTCTCTTCCTCCAATCTTACAAAAGGTTCTGGTGTTGTATCCAATTCTGTCAATACAATACCTTCTCTTTTTTCATGTATTTTTCCCACCATTTTCTGAATCTGCTTTACAGAAAGATTTGCATGAAGTAAAAATGTTATTGTAATAAATAATAGAAATATTTTTTTCATTAGTGATTAATCCCCCATACTGAAATATGTATATCTGCTTTAATATTAGATGAATTATCATCCAATGCAAAATCTGTTTTAAAGATATCTGTAACCAGAGTATTCTGCTCTAGTTCATTCATAAATTTTACAATACCCTTATAGGTTCCTTTTGCTCCTATTCCTACCTCAAGAACATGACCAAAGCTACCTTCGCTTGTTACACTTTTGTTGTCAATATAACTTATATCTACATTATGTACTTCTGCTTTTTGAGTAATAGAGTTTAAAAATTTTGACCAAGACTTTTTATTGTAAAGCAAATCAGACAATTTTTCTAAATTACCATCTATAAAGCTTATCTTCCCTTGCAGGCTAATAATATTTTTTTTCTTTATTTCAATATCATGACTATATTTTTTCACAAGAAAATCACGATCACCATTTTTGGTAATAGATTTAAGATAAGTTCTATTACTCTGAATATTTCTTTGTATTCTTTTTTTGTTACGCTCACTTGTTTTATAAAGATCTTCAGTATAAGGCAATAAAAAAGCATATCCAAGATAGGCTATCATCCCTGCAACACCAAGAATAAGAAGCCATTTTTCACTCTCTTTCTTCGGAGCAAAATATTCATCTAACTCTTCTAATTTATCTTCTAACAGTTTCATCTGGCAACCTTTAATATACCTTTATAGTATTTTGTTTTAGGATCTTTCATAATAGATTGAATATCAATCTCTTTTACATCATTAAAATGTGTATCAGAAATATATTTAATTAATTCAGTAAATTTACGATCATCCAAACTTACTATAGAAATAAGCAGTGTATCATTACTACTGCTGATATTATCTATATGTATATCAAATTTAGATAATTCTAAAGCAATTGTATGAAATAAACCAGACTTTAAAGTATAGTTTACTTTCTTGTTATAAATAGCAGTAAGTGTCTTTGTCTTACCACTATAAATATCTGAAAGCGTTTTAATCCTACTATCAAGACCTTTGATAATTTTTATTTTATCTGCGATAATTTTTTTATATTTTTTTGATTCTGCATCAAGTTTTTTATTCTCAATATTTAAAGCATAAATTTTGGCATCATTAACATAAGAACCAACCAAATTAACCAAAGGCCATGCCAAACTTAACGAAATTGCCGCAAATGCCGAAATAATAAATTGTCCGCTGGCTCTATTTGTAAAAGATGGTGGACGAGGATAGAGCGTAAGATTCACCAGTTCTGATTCATCTTCCATATAATCAAAAGATGAAAGGAGCATAAGATACTGTAACTGATCCGTGTACCACTCTTCGGTATTAACATTAAAATTAAAATTAAAATCTGTAGAATGCAGTCCTAAATAATTCTCACTATAATCATCAAGTCCAATAATTGACCCTCGTTGACTACCAATAAACATCTGATCAATTTTATCTAACGAGAAAGCTCTTTTTGCATAGATGATAATATCATTAATCGTAATAAATACTTCACCAAATATTTTCATAAAATTTTGTTGATAATCGCTATGTGTTGTTTTTAGCCCTTCAGATTCCAATATATTGTAAAAATCTTCTTCATCAACTTTCTCTCCAACCAATTCACAATACTTCTCATAGAGGTGTTCCAAAGAGAACTCTATTGATTTTGAATAGATATACTCTCCATTTTGATAAAGTGTAACAGAAGCATCATGTTGTGTAAAATAGACAAAACAGTGTGTATTATTGTCTTGTAAAATTTCTTTTGTATAGAGTGCCTTGTAAAGTAGAGGAGCAGGAATAATCAAATCAACATATTTGGTCTGCTGTTTAATAGGAAGATAATATTCATCTAAGATTTCAGGTTCAGCTACAAAAAGGTGAAAAGCCCTCTCCTCTCCAGCATCTTTCTCTTCATAAAATGAAACGGTATAACTCTTTGCCTGATCCAGCCCCAACTCTTCATATGCCTTAATATCCAGAATATCAGCAATATCTTCTTCAGGAATACTACGGCTTATCGTAACCTTCGTAGTAATAATATCTTTATTACTTACATATGATGTAATAAAATTAGAGGTATTGTAAGTGAGTTTTTTTAGAGGTTGAAAGCTATCCTCTTTAAATCTATAGCTTTTATCTCCATATATATCGAGTGTAACAATATTCTTCACAGTCGATTTTGACGATTTTTTTTTCAAAAACATTATAAACTTCCTTATTTGTTAAATAATTATATATGTTATAATATTAAAAGTATCTTACAAAGTAAAAAAGTTTTAAGAAACGATAACATTTTTTATCTATTTATCGTTATTTCATTCATTCCCCTATTTTAGGGGTTTATCTATGGAACTTACTTCTTAAAATATTTCAAAGAATATACCCCAACTCTTCTAATCCATCACGGTTTTTACTCCAACCTCTTTTTACAGAAACATGCAAATCCAAGAATATTTTTTTACCTGAAAATATCTCCATTTGTTGTCGTGCAGATTTACCAACACGTTTAATACCTTCTCCTTTTTGCCCAACAATCATACCTTTTTGCGTATCTTTTTCTACTACTATAGTGGCATAAACAGTATCAAGTGTATCTGTTTCATCAATTTTCTCAATTGTTACATCACTTTCATAAGGTATTTCATCAGAAAGATTTTCAAATATTGACTCACGTATCAATTCTTTATAAATATCACGAATATTATCTGTTGTCAATATTTCGGTGTCAAACAAAAATGGTGAAATAGGCAAATGCTTGGAAATTTCATCAAGTAACTGACGCTTTCCAACTTTCTTGTTAACTGAGAATGGAATAATCGCTTCAAATTTATCTTGATATTTTTGATATTCTCCTAATTTTTTAAGCACATCTCCCTGTTTGACATGATCCATTTTAGTTAAAAGCACAATATGCTTCACCCCTTTACGTTCAGACATTTTTAAAAACTTTTCATACTCAGTAAGTTTATCTGTTATGGGTGCAAGAAAAACTATCAAATCAGCATCACCTATAGCCTTCATTACCTCATCCATCATAAACTGATTGAGAAGTTTCTCTTTTTCGTGAATCCCAGGAGTATCCACAAAAATAATCTGTGACTCTTTACCGTACATATCTTCATGCATTACTATAATATTCATACGCTTACGTGTTGCCTGAGCTTTCTTAGAGACCATAGCAAGCTTTTCACCTACCACATGATTAAGCAGTGTACTTTTCCCCGCATTAGGACGCCCCACTACGGCAACAAACCCAGCTTTGGTATCTATCTCTTCTTTCTCATGTTCAAACATCATAATATATACCTTGTTGTATCTTCATCTTCTACGACATCACCTATCTTCTCTTTGACAAGCATTTCATCTACGACTATCTTTTCTCCACTGTGTTCATCTGCACAGAAACTTATCTCTTCCAAAATACGCTCTACTACAGTATGTAAACGTCTAGCCCCTATATCATCTGTTTTTTCATTGGCCTGTAAAGAGTAAGAAGCAATGGCCCTCAAGGCAGACTCGTCAAATACAAGCTCCACATCTTCTACCTTCATCAATGCCTCATACTGTTTAATCAGCGAGTTATTTGGCTCAGTTAGTATGCGATAGAGTGTCTCTTCATCCAAACTATCCAATTCTACACGCAAAGGAAAACGTCCTTGGAGTTCTGGCATTAAATCACTTGGCTTAGAGACATGAAATGCCCCCGCTGCAATAAATAAGATATGATCCGTCTTGACCATACCAAGCTTAGTATGAACAGATGAACCTTCTACAATAGGAAGAAGATCTCTCTGCACACCCTCTTTACTTGGGTCTTGTCTCCCTTGTGAATTAGTCGATACTGCTACCTTATCTATCTCATCTAAAAAGACAATACCACCTTTTTCTACCTTTTCAAGTGCTAAAGCTTTAAGTGCTTCTTCATCTAGCAACTCTTCACTGGCTTCCTGTTCCAAGATTTTCTTAGCATCCTTAACTGTCACCTCTTTCTCTGGGCCTTTTTTACCCATGCCACCAAGTACTTTGACAATACTCTCTTGCACCTGTATCATCTGTGGCGGCAAACCATCCTCTGGCATTTGAGAATGGTTAGGCATCTGCACTTTCACTTTAAGATGATCAAGTTCACCTTTTTCAAATTTCTCTTGCATGCGCGCAAAAGAAGCATCATACTCTGCCTTTTTCTGTTCACTCGCTCCAGCAGGAAGTGGAGGAAGAAGCTTTTCTATAATCTTATTCTCTATATAATTTGCTATCTTCTCTTTATTCTTCTCATTTTCAGCTTCACGTACAATCTGCATAGACGTTGCTGCCAAGTCACGTATCATAGACTCTACATCGCGCCCCACAAATCCAACTTCCGTATATTTACTCGCTTCTACTTTAATGAACGGCAAATTCATCATTTTGGCTAGCCGTCTGGCAATTTCTGTTTTACCCACACCCGTACTACCTATCATCAAGATATTTTTAGGTGTTACATCCTGCTGCATCTCTTCACTAAGCTGCATACGTCTATAACGATTTCTCAATGCTACTGCAATGGTCTTTTTGGCATCATTTTGACCTATGACATATTTGTCTAGGTAAGTTACAATCTCTTTTGGTGTTAAATTATCCAAATCTTTTCCTTACTTCTTTGTCTCAAATTTTACAGTTCTAATAATTTAATATTTTTATTTGTGTAGATACAGATATCACCTGCTATTTCCAATGATTTTTTTACCAGATCTTTAGGCTCTAAATTTGCATGTCTGTCTAAAGCACGTGCTGCAGAAATCGCATAGTTTCCACCAGAGCCAATCGCTGCTATCTTTCCATCTTCAGGTTCTACCACATCCCCTGTACCAGAGAGTATGAAAATATGCTCTTGGTTAAGCACAATCATCATCGCTTCAAGCTGACGCAGATGTTTATCTTTTCTCCACATTTTGGAAAATCCTATAACCGACTTAAATAAATCACCCTTTTTTTCTGCAAGTATAGTTTCAAACATATCAAAAAGGTTAAAAGCATCCGCCGTACTTCCAGCAAATCCTGCAAGTACTTTGCCATCATGAAGTGTACGTATTTTTGTAGCATTGCCTTTAAGCACGGTATCACCAAAACTTACTTGTCCGTCACCACCTATAACAGCCTTGCCATCTGATTTATATCCAAGTATTGTAGTCGCGTGAAACATTAGACTGCTACCACATTCACTTTAAGTATCGCATGAATACCATGTCCCAATTTTGCATCTATTTCATGAATGCCTGTAGACTTGAGTGCTTTTTTAAGATTGATATGTTTTTTATCTAACTCAATATTCAATTGCTCAGCAATGGCAGTAGAGATATCTGCATTTCCTACCGAACCTTTGATGCCTACAGGAGCAGACTGCTTTTCTATCTTGATTTCGCTCGCTTCAAGAGTGATTTTCTCAGCTTCAAGGCGTGTAAGTTCATCTTTAAGCTCCTGTGCCATGCGTTCTTGCTCTGCTTTCCAGTTTTCTACTACATCAGGCGTTGCAAGTTTTGCCAAACCTTTTCCTATGAGGAAGTTTTGACCATACCCATCTTTTACCTCTTTAATTTCACCTGCTTTACCCAGTGTTTTGACGTCTTTTATTAATAATACTTTCATTTTATGTCCTTACGTAATAAATTGTAGATATTTTATCTAAACTTTACTAATAGATGTTACAATCACAAAAAATAAATAAACGGATAATGATTACCCATGTTTCAAAACTTTCACCTAGACAATCTGGAAAACTTTCCAAAAGAACTTGACAACCTTTTAAACAAACAACGTACTATCATCAATGACATTACAAAATCAGACGATACAAGCTACTCAAAAATACTCAAACCTCTACAAGACTTAGATGAAGAACTGGGACTCTTTTTCACCCCTCTTTCTCACTTAAACTCAGTGATGAATTCAGAAGAGACACAAAAGGCTTATGAAGCATCACTTCCACTACTTTCTAAATTTGCTTCAGAGATGGCACAGAATATTGATCTTTTTAAAAAAATAGAACAAATTAAAGCTAAAACAGATGAAGCTAAAACAGTCGTTTCTCATGACATTAGGGACTTTGTTCTCTCTGGTGTAAACTTACCAGAAAAAGAGAAAAAACGCATGGAAGAGATTAGCCTAAAACTTTCTGAACTCTCTAACAACTTCTCGCAAAATCTACTTGATGCTACCAATGCCTATGAACTCATTATCGAAGATGCAAAAGATGTTGAAGGCATGCCAAGCTCTGATATAGATGCAGCCAAAGTTGAGTTAGAAGGAAAAACACTCTACAAGTTTACTCTCCAAATGCCTAGCTACTTAGCATACATGACCTACGGTCCAAACAGAGAATATAGAAAAGAACTCTCCAAAGCCTATGCAACAAGAGCCCCTAAAAATGCTGAAGTCATTGATGAAATACTTGCCCTTAAAAATGAAAAAGCCAAACTACTTGGCTTCACTTCATACGCACACTATGCACTAGAGACTAGAGATGCAAGCAGTGAAGATGATGTCATTAACTTCCTTAATGATTTGGCTGATGCTGCATTGCCACAAGCAAAAAATGAACTCACAGAACTGAAAGCATTTGCAAAAAAAACAGATGGTATAGAAGACTTAGCAGGCTACGATGTAGGCTACTACTCAGAAAAACTCAAAAAAGAGAAGTTTAATTTTGATGATACGATGACAAAACCTTTTTTCCAACAGGGAAAAGTACTACAGGGCTTACTGGACATTGTTTCAGAACTTTTTGGCGTGACCTTTAAACCAGCCGATGTACCTACATGGCATACCTGTGTCAAACCATTTGATATCTTTGACAATGGTAAACTTAGTGGACGCATATACTTTGATCTTGAAGCACGTAAAGAGAAACGCGGTGGGGCATGGATGAATGACTGGGAGACTCACTACGAGGACAGTGATGGCAAAATACACTTGGCTTCAGCATTTGTGGTGTGTAACTTTTCACCTACTACCAAGACTACCCCTTCACTACTACGCCATGATGATGTAGTAACACTTTTCCATGAGATGGGACATGCTATTCATCACCTTTTTGGGAAGTGTAAAGAGCGTTCAGTCTCTGGTATAAACGGTGTGGCATGGGATGTTGTAGAGTTCCCTTCTCAGTTTTTAGAGAACTTTGCGTATGAAGCTGCCATATTAAAACGTTTTGGATTTCACTATGAAAGTGGTGAACCTATCTCAGCTGAACTCATGGCAAAAATAAAAGAGACCAAAAACTACCAAGCAGCCCTAGGCATCTTACGTCAGGTAGAGTTTTCACTCTTTGATTTTAAGCTTCATCAGAGTCTCTACCAAGGGGATGAAATACAAGCCCTGCTTGATGGCATACGAGAAAAAACCTCTTTGCTCCCTGCACCAAAATACAACAAATTCCAACACGGATTTGCACATATCTTTGCAGGAGGGTACGCAGCAGGATACTACTCTTACAAATGGGCAGAGGTACTCAGTGCCGATGCCTTCTTCTCATGTCTAGATGAAAATTCAGGATTTGACAAAGAGGCTGCAAAGGGCTATAAAGAGTATATACTTGCCAACGGTGGAGCTAAAGAGATGTCAGAACTTTACCAGGCATGGCTAGGTCATAAAGCTGAGGTAAAAAGTCTTATTAAACTTTATGAAATTGCGTAGGGTATGGTTGCACCATACCTTTTAATTTATTTTATATGTAAAATAACATATTCACATTTCAAGGTGCTGTAGCAACAGCACCTACAGGAGTTACTATGCACGAATATCGTTCACTTACACTCATTGTATTGAGTATTTTTGCTATTACCCTTCTTGGTGCCTACTTTAGTCCTACTTTTCAGGAACAAAAAAACTGGCTGGAACTCTTTTTTCTCTTTGGAAGCTTACTCTTTATCTTTTCCGCACTGGTACTCTTTGCTATGATTGGTTTTGGCTCTTTTGCTATCTATGGTGCCATTTTTATTGCTGCTGTTATGGGTATGTATGGTATAGAAGGTGCTTTACTTGTAGTAGGTATGACCTACTTTGTATGGGGGTCTGTTTTTGCTATGGAAGTGCTGCTTGTATATCATGGACTGGTCTCTGCCCAAGAGTGGTTTAAGGCACGCTATACTTTTAAATCATTTTCTTTGGAATATAAAGCATTTTATCCTATGCTCATCATAGCTTATGTTTTTTTAGAAGTGATACCAAGTTTTTTTTACAGAGAGAGTTTTTTGAAGTTTTCAGCTCCAAAATTATTAAAGGCAATGAAAAATCTACTGGATTGATGTTTATAACTTGTAACGAAGCTCCAGATTCTTCATTCTGCCCTATTGGTGCATCTTATACCCCCCCCTATACCGACAAAAAGTATCACAGATTTAAATTTTATAGGCAATACATATACTCTTTTAGCATGTGACACGGTCACACCTACAGGATTATCTGTAGCATCAGAGATACATATAGATAAATTATACATACCTTTTGCTATAATAAAAACCATACTAATTCAAGGGAGTTTATAGATGTTACTCGGTGTAAATATAGACCATATTGCTGTACTAAGAGAAGCTAGAAAAGTAGCAGACCCAGACCCACTTGATGCACTTGGCATCTGTAAGCGTGCAGGAGCAGACCAAATAACCATACACCTACGTGAAGATAGGCGTCATATGCAAGATCATGATGCAAAAAATATCATAGCACTATCTACTTTACCTGTAAACCTTGAGTGTGCTACAGAACCAAGTATGATAGATATAGCCTGCAAGCTAAGACCTCATCGAGTAACCCTTGTACCAGAAAAACGTGAAGAGATAACTACTGAAGGCGGTCTTGCAGTGGAGGGAGAACAACCCAGACTCAAAGAGGCGATTAAAAGACTTCAGGCAGAGGAGATAGAAGTATCACTTTTTATAGACCCTACTCTCTTAGCTGTTAAAGCTTCATTAGACTTAGGCGTAGAGTGGATAGAGTTTCATACGGGAAAATATGCAAATATCTATGCTATGCTCTACTCCAATTTAGCCAAAACACCTCACTGCATACCTGAGCTCAATCTCTCAAGAAAAGTACTTACCCAAATGCTCAAAGATGAACTCTTTAATTTGCGTCTTCTTAGTTGTAATGCAGTGGAGTATGGGCTAAAAGTAGCTGCAGGACATGGACTCAATATGCAAAATGTCTCTGAAATTGTAGAGGTTGAGACCATAGAAGAACTGAACATCGGTCAGAGCATTATTGCACGTTCTGTATATGTTGGGCTGGAACAGGCAATACTTGATATGAAAGCAAAATTAATACGCTAATGGGTGCTATACCCTTACAATACAAATCTAAATTCAAATAAATAATATTGTCGTAGAACAATACTCTACAGGGGAGAAGATGAAGAAAGTAGCCATTTCAATCGGTGACCTAAACGGTATAGGTATTCAGCTTGCATTGGAAAATCATACGACTGTCTCAAAGCTGGTTACTCCAGTGTACTGCATAGATAAAGAGATGTTAGAGCAAGCTGCCAGAAAATTGAAACTTACTATTCCCAATGATTTTCAAACCATTGAAAAAATCGCTCCAATTTTTGAAATAAAAGCTGGAGTGGTCAGTAAGGAAAGCGGTGCTTATGCCTATGCTTCTTTTGTGAAAGCTGTGGAGCTTGCTCGCAATAAGGAAGTTAATGCCGTATGTACCCTCCCCATCCATAAAAAAGCATGGGAAAAAGCAGGAGTCAACTATGTAGGTCATACCGATGCTCTACGTAATTTTTTTGATGCAGAGGCTATTATGATGTTAGGGTGTAACAAAATGTATGTAGCCCTCTATAGTGAGCATATACCTCTTAAAGAGGTAGCTTCTACCATAAATGAAAAAGACTTGACACGTTTTTTAATTGATTTCTACCATACCGCCAAACCAAAATCTACAGTTGCCGTACTGGGACTTAACCCTCATGCCGGAGATGATGGAGTTCTTGGAAATGAAGAGAAGATAATTCAAAAAGCTATTAATAGCGCAAATGCATCTATTAATCAAGATACCAAGAACAAAACCTACAGTAATCCATTGGTTCCCGATATAGCTTTTACCCCTAATATTCGTAAAAAATATACACATTACATTGCCATGTACCATGACCAAGGGTTAGCACCACTGAAAGCACTTTATTTTGATGAAGGTATTAACGTAAGTTTAAATCTTCCAATTTTAAGAACATCTGTAGATCATGGCACAGCTTTTGACATAGCCTACAAAGGAATCGTACTAAATAATCTTAGCTATCTCAATGCACTTCAATATATTAAAGAGTCTTAAAAGTACCCATTCTAGAAACAAACTGCTAAAAAAGTGATAGCGTATCCTCTTCTATCACTTTACACTCTTCATTCATTACAGTACACAGTTTCTCTTGACATGACATACAGAGATAACGATAATTTTGCATATCGTAATGGACTGTATCCCCCTCTTTAATATCATCATAACATTCAGCACAGACATTTGTAACACGCAAAAGAATTTCTGCTGTTGCCTCCTGAGTTACAAAACAGATACTACTCATTATTGCTTCCTAATTTTTCCATCATCTCTTTTGCTACAGTTAATGAACTATCCAATTTATATGCTTTTGTATATTCATCCAATGCTTCTTTTGTATGACCTAGATCATATAGGGTATTGGCATAGTTAAAATGATGTGGAGCATATTCAGGATCAAGACTTATTGCTTTTTCATGATGTATTTTGGCTTTACTCTCTTCACCCAGTTTGTGTAAACTGTTTGCCAACAATACATGTGCCATATCATCATCAGCATCTATTTCCAAGAGCTTCTCATAACTCTCTTTTGCTTCAGCATAGGCTTCCGTTTTTAAAGCAACAAAACCCATTTTTTCTAAAGCATCTACTTGATCTGATTTAATAATCAATGCCGCACCTAACGCTTTTTTAGCCTCATCAAAATCTTCTTTTTCTATAGCCTCATCAGCCATCTTGAGAAGTTGTTCTATACGTGTAGGCTCAACCGTAGGCGTAGAAAATGTTTTATCAGGACGGTTGATACCACCAATTTTTTCATCGGATACTTTAGCTTCAAAATCTACACCACGCTTAGGAAAATTCTCTGAAAAAAGTTGTTTAAAAAAGAGGTAAAATACCCCTGCTGCAATAATAAGAAGTAAGAGTTGAAAGGTTGTCATAAATTCTCCAAATATAGATAATGAATCATAAGATAATCTAACTTAAAACTAAAAAATCTTACGTCTGTTTATTATTTTCAATAAATAAAAGCTCTAAGCATTCCCATACTTTAAAGCTTTGATTGCTGCTGTAATATCATCTTGACGCATAAAGTGTTCACCTACTAGAAATGCATCTGCACCAATCTTATTAAGTTCAACTACAGTTTCATGGTCATTAATACCAGACTCAGCTACAATAATTTTACCATTGGGAATGAGGGGAATAAGTCTTTCGCTAAGAGTCATATCCATCTCAAAGGTCTCAAGATTACGGTGATTGATTCCGATAATATCTGCTCCTGCAAAAATAGCTTTTACAAGGTCTGTTTTATTATGGACTTCTACCAATACATCAAGCCCAAGGTGTAACGCATAGTCATGTAACTCTTTTAGCTCTTTACGGCTAAGTGCCATAGCAATAAGTAAAATATAGTCTGCTCCAAAAGCAAGTGCTTCAAGAACTTGATACTTATCTACAATAAAATCTTTTCTAAGCAATGGCAAACCTACATAACGACGTACCATGCCTAAGTACTCTTTGTCCCCTTGGAAAAAGTGTGGCTCAGTTAAAATAGAAAGTGAGTCTGCCCCACCCTTTTCATAAGCTTGTGCTATCTCCATAGGATCAAAATTTTCACGTATCACACCCTTGGAAGGACTTGCCTTTTTCACTTCAGCAATAATACGGTATGGGTTCTCCTCTGTAGATCGGAGTGCAGATTTCACATCTTTGGGAACAAAAGGGTTAAAGGACAAAGAACGTCCTAACCAATCCATAGGATATTCAACTTTTCGTTTCTCTAAATCTGCTTTTGTTTTTTTAATAATTTCATCTAATATTTGAGCCATTATCTATTCCATCATATTCTAATTTTTACGTATTATATCAAAAGTAACGTTATTTACACTGCCGAATACTGTTCCAGTGTTTATGAATCTCTTTCTCTTTCAATCCCTCTTCATCCACAACACGTTTCATGACTTCATAAGCTTTTTCACATTGCCCCTCTTTATAGTATCCCCACGCCAAAGAGTCTAGATAATAGGCATTATCAGGCTGTTGTAACAATGCTTTTTTGACAACTTTTATACCTTTTTGTATATCAATCTCTTCATCTATCAACGTATAGCCATAATAGTTAAGATAAACACTGTCATCATTACCCAAAGCGATTGCCTTTTCAAATTGTGAAAGTACCTTATGAATCATTTTTTTATCATTTTTATCTTTGGCTTTTTCAAAAATAAGTACACCCTTTTCTGCTATCCACTTGGCATCTTTATCTTTTTGGTAGAGCAGCTCAATCAAATCCATAGCTTTTACAAAATCTCTCTTTTCTCTATAAAGTTGATACAGCAACTCCTCATTTAGACCCTCTTTTTCTAAAAATTTTATTGCACCATCTATATCTTTTTTATAACCATAGGCATCTATAATTTTAGAGAGATAAAGATTATTTTTTTCATCTTCATACATCGCTTTATAGGTTTCTAATATACCATCAATATCTTTCTCTTTTTTATACATAAGAAGTAAAACCATATAGAAATCATTACTTACCCTGTTCATACGACGGTGTGTCTCCAGCATTTGTATGGCTTTTTTACGCTCATTGGTAAACGCATCCATTATTGAAACCATACGAAACAAGGTACGTTCATGTGGAACAGCTGCATAAACTTTTTCTAACATCTTCAATGCACGTTTATACTCTCCTGCATACAAAAAAGCATTTGATGCCACATCCAAATCTACTGGCAAATGTGAATGTTCCAATAAAAAAAGTGCCTCTTTTTTCGCATTGTCTATCTGATTTATCGTTAAATAAAGAGGAATAAGCAAACGATAAAGAGCCATCTTGTTTGGATGCTTTTTATCCCAACTTTTTAAACGTTCTATACTTTTTTCAATATATTTTTTTGCCATAAGTGCAGCATGAACTTCTTTATAAAGATAAACCTCTGCACCTGTTTCATCAAAAAGCTGTTTATAGCAATAGTATGCCTTATCATACGATTGATACTCATCATATAAAATTGCTTTAATAATCAGTTTATCTTCTTTCACAGAATTCAAGTTATCTGCATGAAGTAGTGAAACACCTATAGTTAATGTAATCCATATACTAAATACTATACGATTCCAGGACACTCTTTTCGTACCTCTTCTTCATCATTTTTAAACTGCTCCCAAAAAGGAAATGTACGACACTGCAAAGGCCGTACAGGGTAAATAGAACAGCGTTTTATACGCTCATCAAAAAAGATACAGGCAAAATTATCAGGTGCCAGCTGTTTTTCTATAAGCGAATAGCGGTGCTTAACTTTTTTTAAGTACATTGTAGCAAATTCTTCTACCGAAAGATTAACAAACTCTGCCATCTTTTCTATCTCAGTATATTTTGTCCAAATATATCCACTCTCTCCTGTACAACACTGTCCACCACATGCTTCACAGGCAGAGGGGTTAAATTGAAAACGATATGCGTCATTACTCATAAGTTCCATGACTAGAAATCTCCTTTAATACTGTTTGTATCTGCTCTCTCAAAAGCTTTTTGCGCTTGAGGCATATAGACACTCTTTTCATTAAAAACTACAAAAGGTGGCAATACCTGCGTCATAGATTTTGAGTTATTACGTGCAGCTATCATGACAAGTTTTGATTCTCTATCTATTTTAGAATGTACAAACTGCACTTTTTCTGGGTTAATCCCATTAAGTTTCAGATGATATAAAAGCAAATCTATCTGCTTTGCATCATAACAAAAAATAAACCAGCCTTTTGGTTTCAAAAAAGTCTTGACCCGACGAATAAAAGGTTCAATAGGAAGATGATGTGCATACCTTGCAATATTCAAATGTGTATCTTCACTTTGCTGTACTCTTTCATCATAAAAAGGAGGATTTGAGATAATATAATCATACCTCTCGTCTGTCTGAAATTCTATAAAATCACCTAAATAACTCTCTACTTCCAAACTATTGAGTCTATAATTATGTTCCGCATAATCCAACATCTTTTTTTGTTTATCAATAATAGTTGTTTTTACAGGAAAATCACGACTTAACAACAAAGAGATAATCCCTACACCACACCCTACATCCAACAGTGTTCCTTTAAGTTTGAATAGAGAGATAAAATCATAAAGAAAAATAGAGTCACTGTTGTAACAGTACCCAGATGTAGGTTGATAGAGAAACATTTAATTACCTGTATTTTTTAATTTATTTTACACTAACTTCGGTATAATCGCGGTTATGAACGAAGAATTAGACTTACTAAACCCTCCATCTACAGACTTTTCAATGCTTGATTATGATTGCGCCTATATATCAGGCAATAAAGTACGTATGAACTACAAATATATTGACTCTGCCTCCAAGGTATTTACTACTGCGGTTATAAATCGTGGATGGAGACGTTTTGGAAAGTACTTTTTTCACCCCATATGCAATGGGTGTAATGAGTGCAAGAGCATCCGTATAGATGCAAAAGACTACAAGTATTCCAAGTCTCAACGAAAAGCTATCAAGCGAAATGCTGAGACTAAAATCATTGTGCAAGAGCCAAGCCTTACACAAGCACACATTGCCCTTTACAATAAATACCATGCCTTCAAAAGCCAAACAGATAACTGGACACACCGAAACATCTCTCAAAGAGAATACCATGAAAATTTTGTTGATGGTGCACACGATTTTGGTAAAGAGGTACTTTATATCATAGATGATAAACTTGTAGGTGTTGACCTCATCGATATACTTGATGACGGTATTAGTTCTATCTACTTCTACTATGACCCTGACTATGCCCGCTTATCTTTGGGTACCTACTCACTGCTTTATCAAATAAAACTGGCAAATATTTTGGAGCTTCCATGGATCTATTTAGGCTACTGGGTAGAGGGGTGTAAAGCCTTTGCTTACAAACCAAAGTTTCAACCCCAAGAGATACTTGATGGTTTCCCTCACTTAACAGAGCAGCCATTATGGGAGACTTGGGATAAACCAGAAAATTAAAATGATGTCTTTCGACACCATTTTAAAAACAGTCTGTCAGGATTAATTCTCTTATCAATCTCTTTAGCTTCTACCATATACTCTGCCAACATCTTTGCCATCAGGGGAGCAAAGACAAATCCTCGTCCACCCACACCATTGAGTATATAAAGATTATCTATATGTTTAAGCTCTGGTTTTGCTCCTCTTACTATGGCAGGGTATGTTTCTAACATATAAGGTACATCTATTACCCTACCTACCAAAGGAAAGTAATCTTTCGACCCTGCGCGCATCCCACAGAAAGTCTCTTTGAGTACAAAATCACTCGTATCTACCATCTGTGAACCTTGTTCTTCCAAGCTTTTAAGAGGTTTTCCATCACATACCATGCATGGGTCTTTGGCTTTGTTATGTGTTGCACCCATTTTAATGATGCCATCTATATTTGCAGAGACAGAGATACTTTTATGCATACTCACCTCTAGCTTCAGTTTTGAGTAGTAGTCTCCACGGCTTCCCCATGTACCTCTTACTCCCATATATCGCATATCAAAGAGGGTGTTTTGGTAGCCTGTTGCCAATACTATATTTTTGGCTTGAAGCATTAAGCCCTCGTTCCCACTCTCCTGCGTGGGAATACATACAGCACTCCAATATTCACCACTATACTCTAAATTTCCAACATCCATTTGAAGAAAAGGCACCTGCTCCCAAATAGCCCTACACATAGCAGGTGCATCACACACCCCTGCTTCATCAAACATAAAACTCTCTTGGGCATTGCTTATACCAATGGCTTCTAACGCTTCTTTACTTACCCAGCTGTATTTAGTACTGTTAAAAGATTCATAGAGTCTAAATTTCTCTGCATCTTCTGCATCTTTTGGTATGCGTATGACCCCTGTTTGGGAAAAGTGTTCAGAAAAGTATTTAAGGTAGAACTCTTTGGCATATTCGTAAGCTTCATTGGTAAGTGTTTGAAGTGAAGAGCCTTTACCTATTTTAGGAGAGACAAAAGCACCCGCTGCACCGGAACCACCACTAGCAGGTACAGCACTTCTATCTACCAAAAGTACATTTTGCCCTTTAGCCTGCAAAGCATACGCAGACATACAACCTGCTATGCCCGCTCCGATGATGATGGTGTCGTAGATTTTAAGCATTATTTCTTCAATAATTTATCATATTCATCATGTGAACCTACCCAAAACCGTACAATAATATTATCTTCTAAAATACCAACTGCTCTATAGTTTCGTGTAATTCTTGCAGAGTAAATAGGTCGTGTTGAATGCACATGCTTAAAATGCAAACTTGCATGGTAAGCATCTCTTGCAAAAAGCTTGTATTGTTTTTTAGCTATTTCACGTATATTTTGAGGTAATTTTTTATATAGTTTCCAAAAACTACTGTTTGTGTGAGAAATCAAAGTTGGTCTTGCGTTAGAGGTTTTGTATTACTATTTTTAAAATCTTCTAATGCACTATCAGCCATCTGAGACAATATATCTTCAGATTCAGAAAAAGCACTATCCCATTTTTTCTCAGATTCTATCTCTTCTAAAAGATTTTTAGCATAAATATTTTGTTCCATCTCTGGTAAAGCAGATATTTTTTCAAAAGCAGATTCTAGTAATGTGGTCATCTTATGCTCCTATATTGTGATTATTATACATCATTTTTTATTTTTAGTCAAAATTTTATTGAGATTACCATCAGAGAGTTCTATAACTTATTTTGGCTATAATACCTAATTAAGACTCAAAAAAAGGATTGGGCATACAAACTATTCAGTTTGATATTGAAGACGGTAAGTTAAATACACTTTTGACACTCTTAGAAAACCTAAAAGATGGTATGATAAAAAACCTTACAGTCACTCATGACAACACACCAGACAAAGAAACCATAGCCTACATGAAAACTCCTCAGTTTCAAAAAGACAAAAAGATGTTACAACAAAGACTAGCAGATATAGACTCTGGAAAGACTACTTGTGTACCTTGGAATGAAGGTTTTGATGACTTAGACACTTTTATACATAATGCCTCATAAACATCATAAAAGACCCCAAATTCAATGAAGAATTTAAAGTCATTTTACGTTTTATAGCACTTGATAGTAAAGCTAGGGCTATAAATTTTAAAAATGAACTTATCTCTAAAGTCAATGACCTACCCTATATGCCTTACAAATACAGAAAGTCTTACTATTTTTCAGATGATAACATTCGTGACTATATCTTTAAAGGCTATGTTATACCTTATAGAGTTGAAATAAATAAAAACAGACTTACTATTTTGGGTATTATTAAGTACAAGGACAATTGATAATTTTCGTTTGTACTCTCCCGAGTGGGAATACATACACACTATTTTTGTGTATTGGGAGTTATTTTATTATCTACAATCTCATATGCATTCCACCTCAGGAGAAGAGGAACGAGTTGAAGAGGTTAGTTAATTCATGTAGTGCTTAATATATTGTTCTATTTCCCACTCATCACTACCAATATATGTTAAATTAACAAAATACATAATTACACATATTAACAATATAAAACTGATTATCCATAATAATATTTTAGAAACTTTCCTCTCCAAAGCAGACCATTAGCAATAGTTAAAAAAATTAATCCAGCTAAGCCTAGCATTTAATTCTCTTAAACCGTAATCTCTTTAATATCTGCAATACCCTTGAATGTCTTATACACAGACCCAATAGTATGAAGTCTATTAACTTTTAATGCCTCATCTTCAGCATTTACCATCACATCATCAAAGTAGCCATCTAACTCACGTTTGAGTCCGAACATTGCTTCTAGTTCTTCTTTGTAGTTATGGTAGGTAGCATTGATGACTTTTTCATAGGCATTGTAAAGTGTCACTTCTGCATCCTCTTTAAAAAGTGAAGTATCTATGTTCAAATCTGCATCCAAATCTACATCTTTAGAGATATTCGCCACACGTTTAAAGGTAGAGAATTGTTCTTTGAAAGTATCGGATGAAACGATTTCATTGAGTGCTGCTACCTTTTTGGCTATCTCGTTGATATCCCTCTCTCCACTTGCTAACACAGCGGCAATAACCGATGGATTGGCATCAAGAGATTTGTTAATACGCTCGATGATGAAGTCAGTAAGTAAGTTCGTGTCAAAGTCAGCATAGTTTGCTTTTAAAAGGGATATGACATCATCAATGTTAAATGCCAAGTCATACTCAGTCACAATACGCACAATACCATTGACAGCACGTCTAAGTGCAAACGGATCTTTAGAACCTGTTGGCAGCATACCTACAGAGAAGAGTCCTAGTAGTGTATCTAGCTTCGCAGACATCGCCACGATAGATGAGAAGATAGATGTTGGCAACTCTGCACCCTCACCCACTGGCATATACTGCTCTTTGATGGCAGTATAGACCAACTCCTCTTCTCCTAGTGCTTTGGCATAGTAGTAGCCCATAAGCCCTTGAAGTTCCGTAAATTCATAAACCATCTCGCTCATAAGGTCAGCTTTGGCAAGGTTAACTGCTCTGTCCATGAGTTTTTCCAACTCTGCATTACTCTTACCGCTCTGTGCTTCTACCTTCTCCATGTAAAGACCTAAAAGTCTTACGGCAATATTCTTCTCTCTTTCTATCTTGTCTGCAAGTGTACCTAGTCCATCAATGAACTGTACTTTTTCAAGCCCATCAGTGCTGAGTCCATTTTTCAAGTCATTTTTATAGAAGAAGAGTCCATCGGCTAGACGTGGTTTAAGTACACGTTCATTTCCTGCGACTACTTTAGAATAATCATCTGTGTAAGCATTGCTTACCACTACAAATTTATTGGCTATTTTTCCATTTTCAAATACAGGGAAATAACGCTGATGCTCTTTCATAGATGTGATAATCACTTCAGGGGGAAGTTCCAGGAAAAGCTCGTCAAATGTACCCACCAATGCTTTAGGGTTTTCAGTAATCGCCACAACTTCAGCAAGTAACGCGTTGTCACGTTCTATAACGATATTATGCTCAACTTCAAGTGCATCAAACTCTGCAAGTATCACAGCTTCACGTTCTGCTGGCTGTAACATTACTGCACCTTCACGTAAAATGTTCTCGTAAGCATCAATGTTTGCTACTTCTACTGCATCATAACTTACCATACGGTGGACATAGGTTTTTGTATCGGACTGTACACCATAAAGCTCTACAGGTACAGAGCTTTCACCCATACGTACTTGAAGCCAGCGTATAGGACGGATGAACTCATCGCTTCTGTCTCCCCATCGCATCATCTTTCCAAATGCCATAGAGGCTATCCACTTCTCTAGCATCTCTTGTAAAAGTGAAGCAGTCTGCACACCTTTTTCCTCTTTTTTGAAGTAAAGTACCTCTTTGCCGTTTTTCTCACCACGTCCTAGCTCTTCAAAACTCACACCACATTTGCGTGCAAAGCCCTCAGCTGCTTTGGTAGGCTCACCATCTTTGAGTGCAGCCACCATAGGAGGACCGAAAAACTCAACTGTCGCATCTGCTTGGCTTGTAGGCATAGCAGTATGCTTAAGTACAAGACGTCTAGGGGTATAGATAAACTCAAAATCATTAGCCAGGTTATATTCACCTAGTATCTTTGTCCATGATTTTTCTATGTTGTTTACAATTTTAAGTAGTGGTATAGCAGGAAGTTCTTCTACACCGATTTCGATGAGTAAAGGTTGTGTCATTTCAATAATCCTATGAAAATATAATAAGGATTATTCTATCTAAAAGTTGGTAAATAGGGGGTTAGTCCTTCTCTTTCTTATTCTTAGACTTCTTAAAAACATATGTATCTTCATACTCATCTATAAGATCTTTACGTCTCTGCTCTTCATCAAACTTGGAAAGAAAATTATTTCTTATAATCGTAAAAGTCATAAATGAAAAAAGAATTGCCACAACAATATAAAGATAATCTCCAAATGACATTAGTTCTCCTTGAGTGTATTGGTTATGGTAATCTTCTCAAATCCCTCATAGTTTTGACGCAAAGCATCATAGACTACGACCCCTACACTTACTCCAAGGTTAAGACTTCTACCTTTACCACCCATAGGTATGGTAATGCATTGCTCAGGGTGAGCTAAAAGTACCTTTTCATCTATCCCTTTTGTCTCAGCTCCAAAAAGAATATGGTCTCCTTTTTTAAAAGGTGCATTGAAGTAAAGATTGTCTGTTTTGGTTGTACCCATATAAGAGTTTTGCGTAATAGGATGCACTTTCAAATAGGCTTCAAAACTTTCCCACACTACCAAGTCCAAATGTTTCCAGTAGTCAAGACCTGCACGTTTAACAGCTTTATCGTCTATATCAAAGCCTAAGGGTTTTATGAGGTGAAGCGTTGCACCTAAATTGACACAAAGTCTGCCTATAGTACCTGTATTTTGGGGGATTTGGGGTTCTACTAGTACGATATTGAACATTAAAAAATTACCGTTTTATTCCCATTCACAAAAACTCTGTCATTGAGTACAAGTGCCAAAGCTCGTGAAAGCACGATCTTCTCACCATCACGTCCAGCACGTTGCATATCTTTCCAGGTAAGTCTATGGTTTACAGGAATAACATCTTGTGCAATAATAGGCCCTTCATCTAAATCATCTGTTACATAGTGAGCCGTAGCACCGATAATCTTTACCCCTCTCTCAAAGGCTTGTTTGTAAGGGTTCGCACCTATAAATGCAGGAAGAAAAGAGTGGTGAATATTTATGATTTTCTGTGTATAAGCCTTGACAAAAGTAGGCGTTAAAATACGCATATATTTAGCAAGTACGATGTAATCAAACTCAAATTCAGAGATAAGTTTCATTACATGAGCTTCATGTTCTTCTCTACTCAACCCATCTGCAGGTATATGAAAAAATGGGATATCAAAGCGACGCACTAATTCTTCTAAGGTATTATGGTTGCCTATAACACACTGTATCTGAGCACCTAATTCACCATCTGCATGACGTACAAGTATATCCCCCAAAGCATGAGACTCTTTGGTTACCATGAGGATAATTTTCTTATCTTTTGGTTCAATAACTCTTATGTGTGCATCTGCGGGCACAACCGTACGTAGTTCATCTTCAAGCTCTTGTATGTCAAAAAGCCCTGTGACAATCGTACGCATAAAAAAACGACCATGTTCTTTATCTACAAATTCACGGTTGTTATCTATGTTTAATCCTCTGTCATAAAAGAGTTTAGAAATTTTATACACTAAACCTTTTGCATCTTCACAGTCTATGAGTACCCTTGCACGTTTTTCCATAAAAAACCTATATATTTATCAAATATTTTACTAGATTAAAAAACAACTAGTTGTTTGAGCCCTCTGCTGAAGAGGACACAGTGTCAGCAATCTTTTGAAAATAAATTGCCTAAATGGCAAGTTATTTAAAAAAGACAATTACTGAGCTTTGCTCAGAATCCGTCCTATCTACTAGCGTAGTCCGCGACAATATCACCCATCTCAGAACAAGTCATAATCTCTTTGGCATCATAGTCACCAAGGTCACCCGTACGATACCCTTCACTTAGTGCTTTTTTAATGGCATCATCTATCTTGTCTGCTGCTTCACTCTCACCTAAAGCATAACGCAACATCATAGAAGCACTTGAGATAGTTGCTAACGGATTGGCAATCCCTTGTCCTGCAATATCAGGAGCAGAACCATGAATTGGTTCAAACAATCCTACACCCTTGCCTGTACTTGCACTTGGAAGAAGCCCAATAGAACCAGAAAGCATTGATGCTGCATCAGACAAGATATCTCCAAAGATATTTCCTGTCAAGATAACATCAAATTGTTTAGGGTCACGGATCAATTGCATCGCAGCATTATCTACATACATATGTGTAAGTTCTACTTCTGGGTAATCTTTAGCTACCTCTTCAATAATCTCTCTCCAGAACTGACTTACTTCAAGAACATTGGCTTTGTCTACAGAACAAATACGCTTATTACGTTTCATGGCAATATCAAATGCAACTACAGCAATACGTTGTACCTCTTCACGTGTATAAACCATCGTATTATACGATTTGTTGGCATCATACTCACGTGGCTGACCAAAGTAGATACCACCTGTTAATTCACGTACCACCATAATATCTACACCTTGAATCACTTCAGGCTTCAAACTTGAAGCGTTTGCTAACTCATCATAGACCATAGCCGGTCTAAGGTTTGCAAATGTTCCCATCTCTTTACGAAGCCCCAAGAGTCCTGACTCTGGACGCAAATGTCTCTCAAGGTTATCCCATTTTGGACCACCAATGGCACCAAAAAGTACTGCATCACATTTTTTTACCCCTTGAACTGTCTCTTCTGGAAGCGGTACCCCCATCTCGTCAATAGCTGCACCACCCAACAACATCTCTTCATACTTAAGATTAAATCCCTGTGCCACAGAAACCGCATCAAGTACTTTTATCGCCTCATCAATGATCTCAGGACCAATACCATCACCTTTAATAACGCCTATCTTATAACTTTTCATACTTTAATGCCTTTTTATTTTTCTTTATTCGCTATCTCTTGTTTTGCAAATGCAATCAATCCACCTGCATCTACCAACTCCTGCATAAATTCAGGAATAGGTGTAAACTTGTAGGTTTTTCCCTGAGAAACATTAATAATTTCTCCAGCATCCATATCTACTCTTACAGTATCACCCTCTTCTATTTCTGCTGCTTCAGGAAGTTCAAAAATAGGAAGCCCCATATTAAATGCATTTCTGTAAAAAATACGCGCAAATGTAGGAGCAATAACAGCTGCTACCCCTGCAGCTTTAAGTGCAATAGGTGCATGTTCACGACTTGAACCACACCCAAAGTTTTCACCTGCAACAATAATATCACCCGAATTCATCTTTGAAACAAATGCAGGATCTGCATCTTCCATCACATATTTTGCCAACTCTGAAGCATCAGAAGTATTAAGATATCTTGCTGCGATAATGAGATCCGTATCGATATTATCACCAAATTTCCAAACTTTACCTTGCAAATTTTGTCCTTCATACAGGGTATCAAACCCTTTAAAATTTTCGCGATTATAGCCAAAAATTTAAAATTTATCAAATTTAGAGTAAAAAATGAATGAAATTTCGGTATAATCCATCTTAATTATTTCTGAGGTTCACCTCATATTTTCAAGGATTCAAATGGCGGCAAAAGACAGCATGAAAAATATAGAAGCACTTTTTACTTCTAAGAAAAAAGGCGATGTAGTTACACTCGAGAATATTGCCAAAGAACTCAGTAAACAACCTACTGCTGCACAAGCTAAGAAAATATACAAATTTGCAACAGATTCAAAAACAGAAATTATCTCTGAATCAGAGTATGCAAAATTTCTAACAGACAAAGAGAAGAAAAAACGTGCCGATGCAAGAAAACGACTTGCACAAAGCAGTGAAGAGGAATTTGATCTTAACAAAGAGAAAGAAATTTTGGAGTGGAGCCGTTCTGATTCACCTGTACGTATGTATTTACGTGAGATGGGAAAGATTCCACTACTTACAAAGGAAGAAGAAGTTGAACTTTCCCAAACCATTGAAGAGGGAGAAGATATTATTCTTGATGCTATCTGTTCGGTTCCCTACCTTATTGGATATATTATTAACTACAAAGAGCCTTTACTTAACCGTGAAAGACGTGTAAAAGAACTTTTCAAATCTTTTGAAGATGAAAAATCATCCTCTGATGATGAAGCTACAGAAGAGAGCAAAGATGAAAAAGAGAGTGCAAAAAAACCTAAAGATGACAAACGTGTCAAACAGGTTATTGACAGTTTTAAAGCATTGGAAAAAGCAAAAAAAGAGTGGATGAAAGCACGTGAAAATCTAGATACTTTTTTAGAAACAGAAACTGATCCTGTAGCTATCTTGCATGAACGTCTTAAAATTGCCTTTAAAAAAGAGTTACTTAAAAAAGCGCTTCTTAATCTTGGACCAACTTCCAAACTCATTAATGAACTTGTAAAAGCGATGGAGACAGCATTGACCTCTGATGACAGCTTTGACAAAGAGTTAAAGCGTCTTGAGTACAAACTTCCTCTTTTTAATGATTCACTAAAAGCAAATCACCAAAAAATACTTGATAATATCATCAATATGGACAAAGATGACATTATTGATTCTGTACCTGAAACAACTATGGTTTCTACCTATGTTGAAATTAAAAAACTTTTTGAAACCAGAGAAGCTTCCAAAGGGGGATTTGACCTCAGTGAGGAGAAACTTCAAGATATTCTAGGTCAAATTCGTCAAGGTAAAGCCAAGTCAGAAGTAGCAAAAACACGTATGGCAAAATCTAACCTTAGATTGGTTGTGAGTATCGCAAAGCGTTACACCAACCGTGGACTTCCATTCCTTGACCTTATCCAAGAGGGTAACATCGGGCTTATGAAAGCGGTTGATAAATTTGAGTATGAAAAAGGGTATAAGTTCTCTACCTACGCAACATGGTGGATTCGTCAAGCTATTTCACGTGCCATTGCAGACCAAGCTAGAACAATTCGTATCCCTATTCATATGATTGAGACCATTAACCGTATCAACAAAATCATTAGAAAACACCTTCAAGAAACAGGAAAAGAACCAGATCTTGACACTATTGCAGAAGAAGTTGGTCTTTCAGTAGATAAGGTAAAGAATGTGATTAAAATCACTAAAGAACCAGTATCGTTAGAGACACCCGTAGGGGATGAAGATGATGGTAGATTTGGTGACTTCATCGAAGACAAGACTACGCTTAGTCCAACAGACGTGGTACTCAAAGATGACCTCAACAACCAGATAGATGAAGTACTAGACCAACTCAACGAAAGAGAAAAAGCCGTTATCCGTATGCGTTTTGGATTACTAGAAGATGAGAGTGACAGAACACTAGAAGAGATAGGTAAAGAACTTAGCGTCACACGTGAAAGAGTCAGACAGATAGAATCTTCTGCAATTAAGAAATTGAAGCACCCCAAAGTGGGTAGAAAACTCAAAAACTATATAGAAGAGTAAAAAAGACTCTTCTGCATTAAAAAATATTGATATGCATATCCAATAATATTGATATATATCAATATTTTTAACATAAAAATATAGTAAAATAAAATCTAGTAGTTATTTTATAATAAGGATATATTTATGTTTGGTAATTTATTTTTATCTAAAAACCAAAAATTGGTTAAAAAGTGGACTAAGGATCATGAGGAAATAGTTGTTTTAGCCCATAAGGTAATTGCTGAATATTCGAAAAATAATCAAAAAAATGCGAAAAAAGCCTTAAAAGAACTCAATGAACTAGCTGTAGATCATGTAATGAATGAAGATATTGAGTTTTACAGATTGACAAAAGATACTAAAAGATTAACAGCCACAAATGAATCTATGATACATGAATTTACAAAAACATTTAAAGGTACTAAAATGGCTTTAATGAACTTTTTAACAAAATACACTAAAGATGATGTTGTTTTAGATGAAGAGTTCTTTACCGGATTCAATGGTATTGTTGAAGTTCTAGGAAAACGTATAGAGTATGAAGAGAATAACCTTTATAAAATTTTAAAACATGAAGCCTAAATTCTACTTAAAAATTCCTATTATACAAAGCGTATAAATATATACTTTATACACTCTCTTAATCAGATATAGCGTATAATCATAAAATGAATACAACAACTCTCCAATTTTTTACCCTCATTATAGGTACAGAGATTCTCAACCATCGTCGTACAGATGCACATTTTGATTTTGTTAGCAAAGCATTGTCTGATAAAGGATATAAACTCACAGGTTCCTTTACAATAGAAGATGACCCTGCACTGATTATTCAAACTATTCAATTTATTGGCTCACAACCTAATGCTGTACTTTTTAGCTTTGGAGGTATTGGTTCTACCCCTGATGACCATACACGCAAATGTGCAGCGATTGCCCTACGTAATGGAAAGTTTGTAGTCCATAAAGAAGCCAAACATATTATAGAAAAAGAACTGGGTGATACTGCCTACCCTCATCCTATCAAAATGGCAGAACTTCCAAAAGGAGCAAAACTGATTGATAACCCCATCAATAAAATGCCTGCTTTTTCTTTAGATGAGCGTTACTTCTTTATGCCTGGTTTTCCCCAAATGAGCCATCCTATGGTAACTGAAATACTTGAAAAACTCATCCCTCATAAAAAAGAAATCTATCGATATACACTTACAGCAGAGTGCAAAGAGAATATCTTTATAGAAGTCATGCAAAAAATGCCAAAAGGTGTTGAATTCTCCTCTTTGCCCAAAATTTTAAAGAATGGGTGGGCAGTAACTATCTCTGTTTCCAGTGATAATCAAACTTTGGCAAAAGAGGCATTTTCTAAATACACAGATGTTCTTAAGAAGGAAAATATCAGCTATCTTCTTAAAGATAAAAACTAAATAGTCACCCCTATGAAAACAACTACCTCACGTACAATATGTTATCACTGCTATAGACCACAGACTTCATGCATGTGTCCTCATATTACATCCATAGATACAAATACCCATTTTGTGATACTTATGCACCCCAAAGAGTTTAGAAAAACAAAAAACGGTACAGGACACTTTACCAACCTCTCTTTAACAAACTGTGAACTTCATGTAGGCATAGATTTTACAGACAATACGCATATTAATGCTCTCTTAGAAAATAAAAATAATCACTGTTTTGTACTCTATCCCTCTAAAAGCAGCATTAATCTAAATGAAAAAAAAATAGGCGAAGAGAAAAGACAAACTGTACTATTTCTTATAGACTCAACATGGCCTTGTTCACGTGCTATGCTTAAAAACAGTCCAAACATAAATGCTCTGCCAAAAGTAAGCTTTACCCATACAAAAAATTCAGCTTTTATCTTTAAAGAGCAGCCACAAGAATATTGTCTTAGCACTATGGAAAGTACACTCTGTATTCTTGAACTACTTAACAAACATCAACTAGAGAATATCCCTCAAGAGAAATTAAAAAACTTTTTAACACCATTTCATAAAATGGTAGAGTATCAACTCTCCTGTAACCAATAGTTTTCCATTCTGCCACAATAAGAGATTCTCTTTAAATTATCTCTATTTTATTTATCTTTTTATTCTCTTTTATAAATTTTATGCTAACATTAGCGCAAATTTAACCTAATGGAGATACCTTTATGGATATTACTAAAATCGGACATGGTGAAAACCCAGATGCAGTCAAAGCCATCATTGAAGTACCACTAAACTCAATGATTAAATATGAGATAGACAAAGATTCAGGTGCTGTTGAAGTTGATAGAGTACTTTACTCTGCGATGCACTACCCTGCAAACTACGGTTTCGTAGCAAACACACTTTCAGATGATGGTGACCCAGCAGACATTCTTGTACTATGTGACTACCCACTTCAAGCAGGTGCTTACATTAAGTGTAGATTAGTTGGTGTGCTTATGACTGAAGATGAGTCAGGGGGAGATGAGAAACTCATCGCTGTACCAACTGAAAAAATAGACCCAACATATGCTAAAATCCAAGATTTAGGTGATGTTCCAGAACATACACTTAACCGCATTAAAAACTTCTTTGAGACCTATAAAATGCTTGAACCTAACAAATGGGTAAAAGTAGCAGGATTTAAAGACAAAAAAGCAGCAACTGAAATCTTGGAAAAAGCAATTAAAAACTATAAATAGTTTTTAATTACTCTCCCTTTTTAGAAAGAATTAGAGATTTATCTCTCTCTTTCTATTATCTATATATCTACTTACACCCGTTACAATCCCCTCAACAATCTCTTCTTGATAATCTGATGTAAAAAGTCTTTTACGCTCTTTTGGATTGGTAATATAACCTACTTCTACAAGTATTGAAGGTCTGCTTGCTCCAACAAGTACATAAAATGGTGCAGGTCTTACACCACCATCTTTCACTCCATTAAACTCACTTTTAAGATTTTTTACCATATTGTTCTGTACATCTATCGCCAATTTATGAGATTCAACAATTTTAGGGCCGTTAAGTACAGAATCAATAATAACATCTTGACTTAAACTATCTGTACCCTGAAGTACAGAAGCATTCTCTCGTGCAGCAATACGTTGAGATTTAGCATCTCTTGTCTTTTGCAAATAGTAGGTTTCAATGCCTTCAACAGTATTAAATTTACTTCTATCTGCAATAGCATTGGCATGAATGGAGATAAATACCTGAGCATCTTTTTTATCTGCAATACGGGTACGTTGCCCCAACTTTAGAAAATGGTCACTCCCTCTTGTCATATAGACTCTGTATCCTTCACTTCTAAACTCTTTATAGAGTTTTTGAGTAATTTGCAAAACCAGATCTTTTTCACGTTTTCCACCACCTATCGCACCAGTATCATGTCCACCATGCCCGGCATCTATCACAATAACACTGCCTGAACGATCAATACCTGGTCCAAAGCATCCTGTTAAAAAAAATATCAAACCTATGCTTAAGACAATTTTTATCATTATATTCCTTCTTGAGATACGTTTACTGTATATCTATCTCTTTTTTTCTATTATTCAAATAATTCTCTATCCCCTCTGCAATACCTTTAGCAATAAGTTTCTGATAGTGTGGGGTAAAAAGTCTTTTTCGCTCACGAGGATGCGAAATATACCCTACTTCTATAAGTATAGAGGGACGACTTGCACCAACAAGTACCCAAAAAGGAGCATTTCTTACCCCTCCATCTTTTACATCACGATACTGGGTACGCAGATTTGTAATCATACCTCTTTGTACATCAATAGCAAGTTTATTGGATTGCACTATTTTTGGACCAGAAAGCACAGAATCAATAATAACATTACGACTTAATCTGTTTGTTCCCTTAAGTACAGATTTATTCTCTCTTGCTGCGATACGTTGAGATTTTGCATCTCTTGTATTTTGCAAAAAGAAGGTCTCTATACCATGTATGCGATTACGTTTACGTTTAGGTACAGAGTTGGCATGAATGGAGACAAATGCTACTGCTTTTTTCTTGTCTGCAATTTTAGTACGCTGGGGAAGCTTTAAAAATCTATCATTTCTACGAGTCATATAGACAGGATAACCACGTTTTTTGAGTTCTTTTTCAACTCTTTTTGCTATTTGAAGTACCAAATCTTTTTCACGTTTTCCACCACCTATAGCACCTGTATCATGCCCTCCATGTCCTGCATCAATAACAATAAGTTCATGTTTATGAGTATTGGTTCTTTTACGTTTTGCTGGTGCCTTTTTTTTAGAAATATATGTATATTTTTTACGTTTAGGCAATGTAATACGATACTCTTTTTTAGACAACATAGGTTGATAAGATAAAACTTTATGACCCTTGGGTACAGTAATAACTATACGTACTGTATTTGATTTATTTTGTGCCATACGGACATTTGAGCCTAGTCCAAGAGGTACGCGTTTATGTGCCAAGCGTACACCTTTTAAGTCATAAATTTCTCGATGAGGATTATTAAGGGTAAAATGATGTATATTTTTTTTTGAAAAAGGTTTAGAAAAAAAAAGGTTAAGTTCACCTTTTTTTACTACTGCTTTTTGGAGGGCATTAAACCCAGAAAAAAGAAGTGTATTGAACAATACTACCAAAATAAGAACCCTGCTAATATTTGGCATATTGTTAGTTTTCTTCTCCATTCATGAGTTTATCCATGAGTTCTTTTACTGTAATAATTTCTTGTAAACGATATCCATTTGCCCCCGTAAAGAAGAGCCCAGATTCTGCAATACCATCATAGGCATCAGAGAGCCTGTCAGCAATACAGTAACCAACTACTTTTGCCTCTTCACCACGATTACACGGCGCCACACAATTAGAGATACACGCAACTTTAGGAGCTGTACCTTTTTCTATATCTTCATGCAACTGTGTCTTTACACCACGTGCAGGGTATCCTACTGGAGATTTAAAGAGTTTAATATCATCCGCATCTGCTCCTATGATAATATCTTTCATCACCTGACTGGCATCACACTCTACAGTACCTATAAAACGTGTTCCAAGCTGTACCCCAGTTGCACCAATTTCCATCATTTTGACAATATCATCATGCTCCCAGATTCCACCAGCGGCGATTACTGGCATAGAACCCCAGTTTTTTGCCTCTTCTATCACTGGACCTAAAATATTTTCAAGTTGATTCTCTTCTAAAAAACACTCATCATATTTAAAGCCTTGATGTCCCCCAGACAAAGGGCCTTCCACAATCACTGCATCAGGAAGTCTATCGTGAGTTTTTTTCCAACGACGACATAAAATTCGTAGTGCTTTAGCTGTAGAGACAATAGGTACAAGTGCAACATCAGGATACTCTTTGGCAGCTTCAGGCATTGTAAGAGGAAGTCCTGCACCTGTAATAATAATATCTGCACCTGCTTTACAGGCATCTGCAACAACACGATCATATTCACTCTGAGCATATAAGATATTGACTGCAAGCGGAGCATCACCACAAATTTCTCTGGCATTATCAAAAATCTTTTGCAATGCCGGATAAGAGTAAAAATTAATAGCATCCAGTGGACGCTCCTCTTTACCTACCGTTTTTTCTACATAGGCTCTGTTTTTATAGACACCTGTACCTACTGCTGAGATAACACCCAGTCCACCCTCTTTGCTTACATTCCCTGCAAGCTGATCCCAAGAGATACCTACACCCATACCCCCTTGGATAATAGGTTTTTCAATTGTATATTTACCAATTTTAAAAGACTTAAATTCCATTACTTTACCTTTACTTTTGCAAATCTTTTTTTACCTACTTGAAGGACATATTCACCCATACTCAAATTAAGTTTATCATCACTTATTTTTTCCTGATTAATACTCACAGCATTTTGCTTAATATCACGTCTTGCCTGAGAAGTAGATGGTTCAAGTCCTGCATCTAAAAGTGCTTGACAAATCCAAATTCCCTCTTTCATCTCAAACTCAGCCATATCAGTAGGAATATTCTTCGCTTTAAATACAGAGTTAAACTCCTCTTTAGCAAGTGTAGCCAACTCCTCATTATAAAACCTTGTAGTTATCTCTAATGCCAAGTTTTCTTTGGCAGTTTTTGGATGAACTGTACGAGATGACACATCTTCTTTAAGTTGTGCTATCTGCGTGAGTGATTTTGTACTTAAAAGTTCATAATAACGCCACATCAATTCATCTGAAATAGAGAGTACTTTTCCATAAATATCTTTTGGTTCCTCCGTTACACCAATATAGTTTCCTAATGACTTGGACATCTTCTGCACACCATCAAGCCCCTCTAAGATTGGCATCATAAGTACAGCCTGCTGCTTCTTAAGCCCATAGGCTTTTTGCAACTGTCTTCCCATGAGCAGATTAAACTTCTGATCTGTTCCACCTATCTCAATATCACTCTCTAAATAGACAGAATCATACCCTTGCAGTAACGGGTATATAAATTCACTTACAGCAATAGGTGTATTTGAGGCATAACGTTTAGAGAAATCATCACGTTCAAGCATTCTGGCTACTGTCAGGTTTGAAGCCAGTTGTAGCATACCAGCAGCACCTAGATTTTCCAACCAGTCATTATTATAAACAATTGTTGTTTTACTCTCATCAAGTATCTTAAATGCCTGCTGTGTATAGGAAGTAATATTTTTAACAATTTGCTCTTTAGTCAGTACTTTTCGTGTAGCACTCTTTCCTGTAGGATCACCTATCATCGCAGTAAAATCACCAATAAGAAACTGTACACGCCCCCCAAACTTTTGAAAAGTTGCCAGTTTTTGCAAAAGTACAGTATGCCCAAGATGCAAATCGGGAGCCGTAGGGTCAAAACCTGCTTTAACCGTATAAGTAGTACCATCATCATAATATTTTGTTACGAGCTTCTCAATCGCCTCAATGTCAATGATTTCTGCCGTACCTCTACCAATCTCTTCTAGTGCCTGTTTTACCATTCTTTGATTTCCTGTATTTATTTATTATAGGCATCATCCAAACTTATAATTTCAACAAGTTTAAATTTTTGTCCTATTTTCTCTTCCAAATTTTGTTTTTTAGACTCATGACTTTCAACTTCTATCTGACAATATTCTGCCTCTTCTGAACTATGAATACCCAGCTCTATACTGATAATATTGAGATCAAGTTTAGAAAGTTTAGCCAATAAATCTGCCAAAATACCTTTTTTGTTCTGTAGACTGACTGTCAGCCTGTAGCGAGACAGCTTTGATCCTGACCACGCAACAAAAACCATCTCTTCATGTGCTAAAATTTTATCATAGGCTTTCTTACATAATTTATGGTGTATAATAGCCTTACTGTCCTTATAAAATGCAACAATTTTATCACCAACTTTAGGATGACAGCAATAATCAAACTCCACTCCATCCAAAGGTCTGTTTGTAAAAAAAGTAAAATGTTCCAGCTCTTTAATATTTGGCTTCTTGTATCCTTTTTTAAGAAGTTCCCAGAAACGTACCTCTTTTGTACCCATATACTCAGCAACCTGATGCATTACCTCTTTAAAATAATCTACCTGCAATGGAAGCTTATAGAGAGTATCTTGCAAATTAAGTTTTTCTATTAACAATTGCACCGCAGCACTCTCCTGATTGAAAAGTGTTGCCAAAATATTATAGGCACTTAATGTATCAGACTCTTTAATTCTTGCTCTACAGGCAGAACGTATGCCATCTTGTGCCTTGGATGTTTTAACAGTATCCAACCATGAACAACGCAAATGTACTTTATTATCTTTAATAATTTTTACAATATCTCCATTTTTAAGCACGGTAAGGAGTGAACTATTATGTTTATTTACTAAAGCATCTATGGCATTGCTTCCTACTTCTGAGTGAATAGCATAGGCAAAATCCAATGCCGTCGAACCTTTAGGAAGGGTATAATAGTCACCTTTGGGAGAGAATACTGTAATATCTTCAGAAAACAAATCAGATTTAGCAAGTTCATAAAACTCTTCAATAGATTCATTTTGATAGTGTAATGATTCAAGCCACTCAAGATTTACACTGCCACTTCCCCCTTTGTATTTCCAGTGTGCTGCAACACCATACTCCGCAAGTCTATGCATCTCCTCTGTACGGATTTGTGCTTCTAAAATACCCTCTTCACTAAAGAGTGTGGTATGAATAGTCTTATAGCCATTCTCTTTGGGTACAGCAACATAATCTTTAAAACGGGAAATAAGTGGAGTAAAACTAAGGTGCATCAATCCTAAAACTTTATAACATTCTAAAGGCTCATGCACAATAATACGTACGGCAAGCAGATCAAGAACCTCCTCTATTCCTACCCCTTTTCTCTGCATTTTCATATAGATAGAATAGTAGTGCTTTACTCTTCCAAAAATCTCAAATTCATCTTCATCAAATCCATTTTGCAACATATATTTTTTAATTTTTTGTACAAAAGTATTAAGTTTGACCTGTAAATTTTGAGCATTTGTCTCTATATATTTATCTATATTGGCATAATCTTGAGGATAGATATATCTAAAACTTAAATCTTCCAAATGGTTTTTTAAACGTGAAATTCCAAGTCTATGGGCAATAGGAGCATACACTACCAAGGTCTCTTCAGCGATACGTTTTTGCTTCTCTTCTCCAAGGGCATCAAGAGTAAGCATATTATGAAGCCTGTCACAAAGCTTAATAACCAATATACGCACATCTTTAATCGAAGCAATAAGCATTTTTCTAAAAGTAAGTGCTGAATTTATAAGTCTTTCATCTGATCCAGAGGGAATAAGTTCTTCATCACGAATTTCAACAATTTTGGTTAATCCCTCAACCAAATGTGCCACATCATTCCCAAAAATCACCTCAAGTTCTTCAATGGTTGAAGCAGTATCTTCCACAACATCATGTAGCAGTGCTGCTTGTACCATCGTTTCATCATTGGAAATTTTAGCAGTTATTGCAGCTACAAGTATTGGATGAATAATATAGGGTTCACCACTTTTACGCTTCTGTCCGTCATGTGCAGCAAGAGCAAAATCAAATGCCTTTAGGGAGAGAGAAGAAAAAGAGGAGATTTGTTCCCACAAAAAAGCTTTTGCTTCTTCTGTGGTATGTATATTTTTTATTTTATCTAAAAAAACTTCCATAAAAATTTCACAGGGAAGATTTTAAGAGACTTAAGCTTCTAAACTTACAGTAATTTTACCTTCAGCAATCTCCTGAAGCGCGATATCTGTAAATTTCATATCAGTTGTATCAATATCAAGTACCGTTGGGGCACCATTGGCAATGGCCTCTGCTCTTTTACCTACTGCATTTGCCAAAAGATATTTATCAAAATCTACTTTTTCCAATGCTTTTGCTGTTAGTTGTTCTGTTCTCATTTTATTTCCTTAAAATTTCTATTCTTATTTCTATTTTACAATAGAGCATAAAGACATATCGCCTTTTATAATTGCCAGAAGATTACCTTTTTCAAACATGTTGCAAACAATAATTGGTAATCCATTCTCTTTAGCCAATGCGATAGATGTATCATCCATTACTTTAATATGGTCGGTCAAAGCTTGATCATAAGTCAAAGTATCAAGCTTGATAGCATCATCAAACTTATTTGGATCTTTGTCATACACACCATCTACTTTTGTCGCCTTAATAAGTAGCTCTGCTTCTATCTCTGAAGCTCTGAGCGTTGCTGCTGTATCTGTGGTAAAATAAGGGTTACCTGTACCACCAGCAAAAATAACAACTCTGCCTTTTTCCAAATGACGTCTTGCACGACGCACAATAAATGCTTCTCCAATCTCCTGCATATCTATCGCAGATTGAAGTCTTGCCTCAAGTCCACAATGCTCACAGGCCTCTTGGATAGCTACACCGTTAATCACCGTTGCAAGCATCCCCATATAGTCACCCGATGTTCTTTTGATAATACCATCGGCAGCAGCACTTACACCACGAATGATGTTTCCTCCACCTACAACGATACCTACTTCTATACCATTGTCCACAAGTTCTTTTATCTCACTGGCAATAAAGTTAAGGATTTTAGTATCAATCCCATACCCCTCTTTACCAGCCAAAGCTTCACCAGAAAATTTTACTAAAACACGTTTAATCACCAAGAGCCTTTTTTATAATTAATTTCGCGATTATATCCTAGAGTTGGTTATGAGGGGTTGAAAACCAAAAGAAACTAAATCCTAATCAGCTTCAACGGGTTGATATGTTTCGAGTCTTTTGTTGCTTGAAAAATAAGTTTTTCACTTACTTTTCCTACCACATAGCCTCGTTTTATTTTGGTACCTACATGGATGGTGGGTGCTATTTTTGAAAGTCCTGCATAAACAGTATGCATTTTATGACTATGTGCAACCACTACTACTTTTCCTAGCATTGAACTTTTCCCTGCAAAAACTACTTTGCCATTGAGTACATTTTTTACTTTGGCATTGGATGTTTTGGATTTTAAAGTAATAGACTCATTGAAAATCTTAATCTTATAGATAGGGTCTATATAGGTACCATATTTTTTAATCAATCGTGCCGAAGTCAAAGGAGAGATTGTTTTTTTCCCTCTGTAAGCATAGGTTTGTGACTTTTGATAAGAAGAGTTAACCTGTCTGACTTTAGCACTTTGCTGATAGACTTTTCTCTTTTGGGCTTCTGCTTTTTTTGAAGCAAGTTTTGCCTGAATTCTCTCTTTTTCTGTCTTTGCCAGACGCAGTGCTTCTTTTGCTTTTCTGGCCTTTTCGCGTGCTAGTGCTTTCTCTTTGCGAATACGCTGTTGTCTCTCTTTCTCCAAACGCATAGCTTCTTTTCGTGCAGCAGCTGCTCTGCGTGCCTCTTCTACCTCTTGTTTATGCAAAATATTGAGCTTTGCCAATGTTGAACGCAAAGAGTTTTGCTTATCTATAATCTTAAGTAGCTTTGCATTATATTTCTCTTCATCTTCTGCCAATTTTTTACGTAATTTTTCTTTTTCCACTTTTTTCTGTGCAAAAATCTCACGCTGTCTTATAATATTATGAATCTCTTTTTTAGCCTTGTCACGTAAATAAAGTTTTTTTCTTTTACTTTTCTTCAAAAGAACAATATCTCTTTTTAATGAAGATAAAACCTTAAAATTATGCTCTTTGTATGCACGATATACCTCTTCTGAAAGAATAGATTTTCGTGTAGGCTCATGAGACTGTTCCATTGCAAATATAATGGAAAACTGTTCAGAAAGCAAAGAGATAAAAGCCTCTCTTTTTTTATCAAGCGAACTACTTATTTGGGCAAAATCTTTTTCAAATTTTTTCAAATCACCCTTAAGTTTTTCATAGCGTTTCTCTTGCTTTGCCTGATTTTTACCCAAAAGTTCAATCTTTTTTTCCAAATAGACAATATCTCTTTCAGCAGACTTTATATCTTTTGCAAGTTTATCTAAACGACGACTTGCTTTTTTCTTTGCAGAAACCGTAGCAGAGAGTGATTTTTTTGAATCTTTTATTTTACTATCGGTTGTTATTCCATAAAGCAAACTAAGAGTAAGCCCAAAAAGCAAAATGAAGGATTTCACTCCTCTACTCCTTTATTGCTAAAAACTACCAAATATACAGCAACAATTACAATACACAACGAAGCTGCCAACATGATGCCCATATCTGAGATACGAAACAGTACTTCCTGATTTTGCATCATAATATCTATGCCACTCTGCCCTGCCCAATAAAACTTAACATATAAAAAAATTCCAGAAACCAAAAGAGATGCCAAAATAGCATCTACAAAAGCTACTTTAAACAAGATACCCGAACGCAACATAAGCGGTGCACCAAAAATCTCCATAACCTGCATACGCTCTTTATGGGAATATTTCCATATTTCCATTTGCTTAACAATCAGAAAAAGACTTACTACTGTCATAAAAGCAATAAAAACTTTCAATAGAAATTTAATAAATGCAAAAAGTCTGTAACTAGAATGATAACTTCCTCCAAATGTCTCAACACGCTTAATATTTTTATCTGATTTTAAATCATTTTTAATTGTTTCCAATTCAGAACTTTTCAAATAGGCATCAAGCCCAAGATTGTAAAAGTAGGGTAATGCCTTGACAATTGCTTTGGTAGTACTTTTTTCTATACCTTTTGTTACTTCAGAGACAATCCCATCACGCGCAATCTGCTCCTGGGAGCTAATATGTTTGTTAAGTGCCTGAAATGCTGAAAGTTCCATAGGTTTTTTACTCACAACCAACATGGTGTAACCCTCTTTGAGCCCTTTTTCATAGGTATCTGTTGTACGTTCAAAAACCAAGAAAAACTCAATTGCCAACAAAATAGCCATTAATGGTAAAATAAACATTAAATGATTTTTAATGAACTTCATATACACCCTTACTTTCAATAATAAAATGTCTGTATGGCAAAGAAAAAATAGTTGGAATTTTATGTGTTACAACTAAAATCGTTGTATCTAATTGTTGACAGGCATTCTCCATTAAATCCCAAATTACATTGGAAGAGTAATCATCAAGATTACCGGTAGGTTCATCTGCAAGTATGACAACGGGATTTTTTGCCAAAGCACGTGCTACACCTACCCGTTGCTGTTCCCCCCCAGAGAGTTCCAAAGGATATTTATCTTTATGCTCTGAAAGTTTGACATGCTTCAACAACCTATGTGCCTGTGTCTCTTGAATTTCAGTAGAATATCCTGCTATCATCAAGGGAAGAATTACATTTTTAGAGACTGTCCACTCATTAACAAGTTTATAGTCCTGAAAAATAATCCCCATATGTGTACGTAACTCTTGCAGTTTTTTAGGACGGATATTAGCTAAATCATTCCCTCCAACTACCAGACTTCCCGCAGTAGGTTTAAGCTGTCCGTAAAGCGATTTTAACAGTGTTGATTTTCCTGAACCACTAGGTCCTGTAATAAATACAAACTCTCCTTTTTTAATACTGAAATTTGCATTTTTGATAATCTGCTTTTTACCATTATCATACGCAAGTGTCAAATTTAAAGCTTGTATCACATTTGACATAACCTACCCCTCTTTGAGCAGTAACTGCTCTTTTAATTTTTGGTGTGCAAAAAAGTTCACCGTTGTTTTTACAGGTACTGAGACAAAATAACGACACCCTTCTTCTTCCAACAAAATATATTTATGTTCCGGTCTATCAAAACTTCCAAAAGCACATTTAATCAACAAGCCACCATCTACCTGTTTGAAAATACGTTCAAAATGCACAAAATAACCATCAAAAACAAGTGCTTTTTTAGGCAAATAGTCTTCAATACCCTGCGTATATTTTACAGCATCAAAATCAAATGCTATTTGACTCTCTTTCTCTTCCGATTCTTCTGTACAGTTTACATAGACATCATAAATATCTTTTTCCTGACGCAACCATCTTGCTTCATATTTTGAGGTAACCTGAAGTGCTTCATTTTTACGTACTTCCACTTCTGTTTTGGGTACTGCAAAAAAAGTCTCCAATGCATACCAAAAATAGTTGTCACTGTCTGTACGTAACTCCAAACGTCCCTCTTTATGTAAGACCCTCATTGACTCAGTAAGAAAACTTTTACTAATAACCCTTCTTTGCGGTTTTTTATCCCATGGTACAGGGAAATGTACAAAAATCTGTGTACAGAGATTTGAAGGAAGCATCTCCAAAAAGAGCCGTGCATCATAATTGACTACCCAGATATTATCAATTTGCTGTAGCGCTATCTGCTTAAGTACCTGCTGTGCTGATGGTGTATGTATCTCCAGTCCAATAAAAAGTGTATCTGGATTTTTCTCTGCCTGATAAAGCAAATGCCTACCCGAACCAAACCCTACCTCAACAGAAACTTTTTCTTTAGGATAAGAGATATTTTCAAAATCTTCTATCTTTTTAAAATGTTCCAAAGAGAGTGCTGCTTTGGTATTGGAGAGTGTAATATTTGAAGAGAATACCTCTAGTCCCAACTCTTCAGAGACAATACCCAGTGCTTCTTTTAAAATATTGACTTTAAGTGGGCGTGTCACTTTGTCATATTTGAGTAAATAAGCTTTATCATCAGGTTTAAGCTGAAGTAAAAACTCTTCACCCTTATGTTCTACCCCAATAATCATATCTGTACTCGTCATTGATGTAGCAAAAGAGGTCATCACAGAACTGTGTGCAACTTTTTCCTGTATGATTGAAGTATCAAATGGTCTAACTTTTAAATGTGGCATATTCCCTACTTTTGTAAATCTCTAAAGATAACCACTAAATGTGTGTAAAAAGTGTTCCTAATGTTTCAGGATTAATTTTTTTATCGACTATCTTTTTATCAAAATATTTTGTTATATAACCTGTCATATCATCAAAAAGTGGGGCAATAAACTCCATTTTTTCACCCGTTTCAGGATGAACTAAATATAGCAGATATGCATGTAGATTAACTCGCGATATTTTATCTCTTTTGCTCTTAAAGCCATATAAATCATCGCCCAAGATATGCCGTCCCAAAGTATTGAGGTGTACGCGTATCTGATGGGTACGTCCTGTAAAGAGTTTGGCTGCTATAAGTTCAACACCATGCACTGTCTCTGCCAGCTTCACAAATGCTGTTTTGGCACTCTTCCCATGAGGAACGACATCCATTTTAAGACGATTTTTAGGGTTACGTCCTATGGGTTTGTCTACCATTGTGTCATCTTTCAATGGACAGTCTATCAGGGCAAGATAGTACCGTCCCATACTTTTGTCCTGTAACTGCTCACTCAACTTCTCATGTACCTCGTTTGTCTTAGCCACGACTAAAGCTCCCGTAGTCTCTTTGTCTATACGATGTACAATACCATGACGCTCTTCACCACTTATGGTAGAGAGTGATATCCCTTTATGTATAAGCCAGTCCACAAGCGTAGGCTCTTTGACTGAAGGAGCAGGATGCACCACAAGTCCCGAAGGCTTATTTACCACAAGCAAATAGTCATCTTCATACAGCACTTCCACATCAAAGTCTATAGGTGGTGCGACTCTTTTCTCTGCCTCTTTAAACATATAGCTTACTTCATCACCCTCTACTACTTTAAAGCTAGTCTTAGAGATACCCTTGCCATTGACTGACACCAGCCCATCTTTTACAAGTTTTTCAACTTGGTTACGACTTACATCTAGCTCTTGGGCTAATATTTTGTCTATGCGTCCTGAGATTTTGCTTTTAAAGCTATCCATTAAATATCATCCCTATCCCAACGTTCAGGGTCTAAAAAAGTATCGTCATGGATATGTTTAAAAGAGGCTTTAAACATTTTAAAGGCATCTTTATTGTTAGCCTCTATCTCTGCAAGCCACGCCTTTGTACTTGCCCTTGCATGAGGCATTTTTACATCTTTTAGCATGGCAGGACAAGCTTCATCACCTATAATTTGTAACTTATTTTCTATAGCAAAATCACGTAGCTGTCGTTCACGTACCTGTATAAGTGGACGTATAAGATGCACGCCACGGCTTGTCTTGTAGATGGGTGCCAAGGCTCTCATACTTCCATTGTAAAACATGTTCATAAAGAAACTCTCAACCGTATCATCAAAATGATGTCCAAGGGCTATTTTATTGAAGTTGTGTTCTTCTGCAAAACTGTAGAGTGCGCCTCTTCTCATACGAGAAAAGTAGCTACAAAATGAAGAGTTTTCACGTATAGCATCTTGAGATACATCAAAGATATTTGTGTCATAGACCGTATGCTTTATCTCATACTCTTCACAATGTTTGGTAAGAAATTCATAATGTTCATCTGGCATCCCGTACTTAATAGTACACGCTTCAAACTCAAAACAAAAAGGTGCATGTCGCTGTATATGTTTGAGTGCATGTATAAGAGAAAGAGAATCTTTTCCTCCACTTAGCCCCACGAGTACCTTATCACCCTCACCTATAAGTTTAAACTCTGCATTGGTCTTACCTATGACTTTGAGTAGTTTCTTACTCATAGGAATTGTTTTGGCTTTGGAGCGTCTTTCGTTATTGTTCACGTAATTCCTTATTTGCCAGAGACAGCATCAACCATAGACAAGATAAAATCAGCACTTATTTTCGCAGAAGATTCTAAAAACTCATCAAAATTAAAACTGGCATCCATATCGGCACTGTCACTTATGGCTCTAAGTATAAAAAATGGTACATCTAGTGCAGAACAAACCACAGCCACAGACGCACCTTCCATCTCTAAAGCATCTGCTTTAAACTCAGATCCTATCCAATCCTTACGTTCAGCATTTGCCACAAACTGGTCACCCGTTGCTATGACACCTTCTTTAAGTGTTAGTCCCTTAGAGCTAGCCACCTCTTTGGCAATATTTCTAAGATTTACATCTGTAGGAATACACACTTCACCCTCTGGTACATACCCATAAGGATGCCCAAATGCAGTAATATCCAAGTCATGCTGACAAAGTCCATCAGCAATAATCAAGTCACCAATCTTCAATTCATCACTTATTGCTCCAGCTACACCAGAAAAAAGTAAAGTATCACAACCAAATTTCTCTATGAGCATAGTAGCCGTCAAAGTTGCAAATACTTTACCTATTTTAGAGTATGCGACAACAACTTCTTGACCATTGTATAAACCCTCATAGTACTTGTTAGCACCATACACTGTCTCTTTTAAGTTCTCTAACTTAGCAACAATCGGCTCCACCTCTTCAGGCATTGCCCCCATAATGGCAATTTTAGACATTAAAGTTCCTTAATTGCTTCAACAGTAGCCTCCAAAGAAGCCATATCACTCACATTAAAATGAGGCTTCTTTGTAGCCTTGCGATTCAACCCTTTAAGTACATTACCATGACCAAACTCTATATAACAATCCACCTCATCATCAATGTTTGCCATGGAGTGTTTATAAAGTACAGGCTTAACAAGTTGTTGAGGAAGTAACTCTAATGCTTCAGCTTTTGTATTATATGCTTTTGCTGTGACATTAGAGATAACAGGTGCGATAAAGTCATCTTGCAACATCTCTTTGAGCTTTGCTTCCAGCGGAGCAGAAGCTGACTCAAGCAATGGACAGTGAGATGCCACAGACATATCAAGCAACATCGCTCTTTTTGCACCTGCTTCTTTTACCATTGGTGCAAGCAGCTCTAAATCTTTTTTAATCCCTGCGATGACTATTTGTCCATCGGCATTGTAATTCACTGCCCACACTTGAAGTCCTGCTTCTCTTTGCGTTGCACATAGCTCTTCTACTGCTTCATCTGAGAGTCCTAGCGATACCATCATCCCTACTTCTTGCTTAGAACACGCCTCAGCCATAAGTTTACCTCTAAGATTAACAAGCTCTACGGCATCTATAGCATCTAGTGCACCAGCAGCCACCAATGCTGTAAATTCACCTAAAGAGTGACCCATAGTGAGTTCTGGAGTCATCTTGGTTGCATCTGTAAAAAGTTTATGTGCCATAGCACCGACAAGCAAAATAGCTGGTTGAGTAAACTCAGTTTGACCCAAATCATCATTTTCAGTAAAAAGAAGATTTTCAAAATCAATACCTGTTCTAGCACTGGCATCTGCTACCATCTGCTTTGCTGCGTCTGAATTGTTAAAAAAGTCTTGTCCCATCCCTACAGATTGTGACCCCTGACCTGGAAATAAAAATGCACATTTAATTGACATACATGTCCTTTTGTAATATAAAATAAGTATAACATTTTACCTAAAGGAGTTTAAAGGAGAATTTTAAAAAGCGTAAGAGAAAACTTCTCTGCTAAACATAAAGTTCTCTATTTATAGCTACAATAAGCTTATCTAGTTCTATATGGTATCTACCAGGATAGATAGGTAGCATATCCAATTTATCATAGACAAAAATAAGACTGACTACATTAGCAAATTTTTGCATACTTTCTGCACCAATAATCTTAGACTGCTTCTCTAAATCAATACAGAACTCTTTAATCTTCTGTGTTGCTCTTTCATTTACAATTTGTCTAAAGTAGAGATCTGACTTGTCAAATGTTTCCAAAAACATTTTCAATTCAGTGGTATAATTAACCCCTCTCTCCTCTGCATTTTTCATTCCTGCACGAAGATCCAATATTGCTACCTGTTTTGACCTCTTTTTTTCTATAAGGTTTTCTAAACTACTCTTCTCTTCCGAGGAGAGTATTACAGGAGAAGATATTGTAGGTAATTTTCTTCTTGCTATTCTACTCTTTGGATGTTTGTCACAAGAACCAAAAAGAGAGACGATCAATTCAAAAATACTCTCTTGTGTTACAGGTTTAACTAAACAATCACAGGAATATGTACATCCATCAAGTGTATCTTCATCTCCCAATCGTACGTATTTAAAACTCTTTTTTTCTTGAATCTTTTCTACCATAGTAGTAAAATTACTACTAATTAAATTATCTTCAATAATCACCACATCATACGCTTCAAGTACCGACTTTCCCTCCTGAAACTCTTTAAATCCAAAATCAACATCATAAGGAAAATACTTAAACATCTTGCTAATACACCGTGTAACATTTTCACTCTCAACAATGAGAAGTACTTTTTTTTGCAACATATCTTTTGAAGGTAAACGATAGTGCCGTCTAAGACCCAATTCACTAATGGTAAATGGCATACGAAGATGAATATCATGCTCATCATATAAAATTTCACCATTAAGAAGTGTTAGATTATTGCCAAGTTCTGTCTCTAAAAATGCCAATACTTTTTCTTTTGTAATCCCCGAATTACTAATTTTAAAAGAGAGAAGCTCCTCATAAAGAAAATCTTCCGGTGCATTTAAAACCAAAACAATTTCATTTTTTTGTGTATTTTCAAAAACAAAGGTAAGAACAAGATGAAGAAGACGTTCCAGTGCTTTACTATCACCTTTTAATTTACGCGGGATTGTTGAGTGCATTTCAAAAATTAATTCAACATTTTTCATTTTACTTAAGTTTTCTAACTTTTTAAAACTTGTTTGCAATATTTCATTAATATCAAATATAGTTTCTTTCTCACTCATACTCTATCCTTTACAAATGCTGAATTATGCTTATATTATAAGATAAAAATATCAAAAAAAAAAGAGAGTTGGATAAAGTAATTGAAAATAAAAAATTGTAGGTAGATACGATACAAAAAAAGTTATCTCCTCCCTATATAAAGGAAGAGATAGTTTATAAAGACTTAGTGTCCACAACCACAGCCAGCATCATCACAGTGTCCACCACCTACTTGACCAGATGCCATTTCATCTTCTGTTGCAGCTCTTTCACTAAGTACAGTTACTGAGAACATTAAATCTTTACCTGCTAGTGGATGGTTGAAATCTACCTGTACCTCATTCTCATCAAATGATTTTACTGTTACCTGTACAGTTTGACCATCTTCACCTTGACCATAAAGTGTCATACCTTCCACAAGGTCCACACCTTCAAACTGCTCTTTTGGAAGTGTTTGCAGTGCTTCTGGGTTTACAGTACCATATGCATCTTCAGCTTTAACCATAATATCTGCACTTTCACCTTCACTCATACCAACAAGTGCATTCTCAAGACCTGGGATAATATGTCCAAGACCCATAATAAATTCTAGTGGCTGACCACCTTTATTTGTATCTACAACTGCATCTGTTCCCGCTTCTTTTACTTCGTACTCTATACCTACAACAGAGTTTTGTGCTTCAATTGCCATAATTATTCCTAATATTAAATTTGGTGCTATTCTAGCTAAGCAAACTTTAGTTTATGTTAAATTTTAATTTTTCACCCTTTTATATTGATGCTTCTTAACCCAATCTTTTCACTATTTGGCTATACTCTTGTAAAAAAGGCTAAACCCTATGAGTGAATTTTTAAATAACGAAACATCTCCCTTTGAAGGAGAGTATCCTGATGGACATCCTGTACGTACTTATTTAGAAGAAAACATATATATACGTGATCTTATGCATCAATTGGAGAGTATTGATATACAAGAGCAAGCAGTGTTTTACAAAGAGGTATTTGAAAAACTGGCAAAGATAGACCTTCACTTTACACGAAAAGAGAACCAACTTTTTCCTTATTTGGAAAAGTATGGTTGGACAAGCCCCTCTCAAGGTATGTGGACATTTCATGACCAAATACGTGACCAGATAAAACTTACACGTAAAACCATAGAGAGTGGAGATATCACATCTATTCACTTAAATATGCAACAACTCTTTCAGTTTTTAGAGCAAATCATGAGTGTTGAAGAGGGGCGGCTTCTTCCTCGTGCTATGGGAATGCTTACAGAAGAGGAGTGGAAAGAGTTTAAAGAGGGAGACAAAGAGATAGGATGGATGTTTGACAAAGCCCCTACCCCTTACCCAGCAGACGAGTACATACACCCAAGCCAAGATACCAAAAAACGTAAACTCCCTTTTGGAATAGAAGATAAAACACACTACGATGAAGGCTATTTAACCCCTGAACAGGTGAATTCCATCTTTAGAATACTCCCTGTAGATATCACCTATGTCAACGAACATGACCAAGTGGTCTTTTATAACCGTGGAGATGACAGGGTTTTCCCACGTTCAGCTGGTATCATCGGACGTGAAGTACGCTTCTGTCACCCTCCAAAGTCTGTAGATCAGGTTATGCGTATTTTAGAAGAGTTCAAAGCGGGAAACCAAGATTTAGCAGAATTCTGGATAAACTTCAAAGGACAGTTCATACACATACAATACTTCGCAGTACGTGACCCAGATGGCACCTATAGAGGTGTCATAGAGATGAGTCAAGATGTTACACATGTCAGAGGTCTAGAGGGAGAACAACGGTTGTTGGATTGGGAGTAGGTTTGTTTACCTCGTCTCCCCATTCCCATAAATCTTATACTTATAAGTAGTAAGCTCACTCACACCCATTGGTCCTCTGGCATGAAGTTTGTTGGTACTGATACCCACTTCTGCACCAAAGCCAAACTCACCACCATCAGTAAACTGAGTAGAGGCATTCAGGTAAACACAAGCAGCATCTACACTGTTTAAAAAGTGCTCTGCTGTGGTGTAGTTTTCGGTAATGATAGCCTCAGAGTGCCCAGAACCATACTGCTCTATATGAGAGATGGCACCCTCTACACCTTCTACTACTCTAATCGTCAGTATATTGTCCAAATACTCTGTAGCATAATCCTCTGTATTTGCAGCATTCACTTCTATAAGTTCTTGTGTTTTAGGACATCCTCTTATTTCTGTACCTTGTGCATCGTACGCTTCTTTAATGCTTGGTAGTATCTCGAGTGCTATAGCTTCATCTATGAGTAGAGTCTCTAACGCTCCACAAATCCCTGTTCGTCTACACTTGGCATTTATCATTACTGCCAATGCCTTATCAAAATCTGCATCTTCATCAACGTAAGTATGACAGAGTCCTTTGTCATGTTTAACTACTGGCACGGTAGCATTGATAGAGACATACTTGATAAGTGCTTCTCCACCACGTGGAACGATGAGATCTACATATTCGTCTTGCTTAATGAGTTTTGCCACACCCTCACGAGAAGAGTCAGGTAGTAGTGCTATGGCACCTTTTGGTAAATCATGTGTTTCAAGTACACCTTGCAGTACAGAAGCGATGGCTCTATTTGAGTGTTCTGCCTCTTTTCCACCTTTAAGTATGGCCACATTACCACTCTTAAAACATAACGCTCCTACATCAGCTGTCACATTTGGGCGTGATTCATAGATGACACCTATGACACCAATCGGCACAGAGACTTTTTCTATCTTAAACCCAGCATCTGCATACCAACCATCCAATACTCGCCCTACAGGCTCTTTAAGTGCCGCTATCTCCTCTATGGCTACTGCCATACCTTCAACCCTTGCATCATCTAAAAGAAGTCTGTCTTTGAGTGCTGCTGTAAGGTTATTGGTCTGGGCATCTGCCATATCTAAGGCATTGGCTTGTAATATACTTTTTTTATTGTCTCTCAAACCCTGTGCCATGGCTTTGAGTATTGTGTTCTTTTGAGTACCACTCAATGTAGAGAGTACTCTGCTTGATGCTTTAGCTTCTTGTAAAAATGCTTCCATTTATCTATCCTAAATTATTATTGGGAATATTATACCAAATAAAGGTATGCTAGCAAACACCCCCTATAAATTTTGTGTTATAATCTACTTAATTTAACATAAGAGAGTGACAAATGAGAACAATCACATTTATAGGTAATGGTAATATGGGACTGAGTATCGCTAAAGGTCTTAAAGGAAAATACCACATAGAAGTTGTTGGTAGAAATATGGATAACCTAGATGCTTTTGAACATGCCCTAGGATACAAAATAGAAAAATCTCTGTTGGATAATTTTGATGTCAGTGGAAAAACCTTACTACTCTGTGTCAAACCTGCCAATGTAGAAGAAGTAGCTGCAAAGCTTAAAGGTGCTGCACGTGTTATTTTTTCTGTCTTAGCCGGCACTACAGTTGAAAAACTCAAATACAACTTTGAAACCCAATCCATTGTCAGGTGTATGCCAAATCTTGCAGCTTCTGTAGGTAAATCTATGACCACACTCACAGGAGATATACACTATAAGAAAGAGGCCGAATCACTCTTGGGTGCCATTGGAAAAACATTATGGTTAGACAGTGAAAAAGAGATAGATATTGCCACTGCACTTGCTGGTTCCGGACCTGCCTATCTAGCACTTATTGCTGAAGCACTTACTGATGGGGCTGTAAAACAAGGTCTTAAAAGAGAAGATGCTATGGCAACTATGCAAGGGCTATTTAATGGATTTGGAACGCTAATACAAGAGATACACCCTGCTCTACTTAAAGATAATGTCATGAGCCCTGGAGGAACGACTGCTGCTGGATATAATGCATTAGAAAAAGGCAATGTAAGAGCATCTTGTATGCATGCCATTGAAGAAGCTTATAAAAGAGCCAAAGCTCTCTCATAACTTATCTATCAACATAAATTTTACGCAAATCATATTTTGCAAAAGGCATATAGGTATGCCTTGTAATAATCACTTTGGTCTTAAATGTACTCCATCTATAGATAACAGCTACATCTTTGGGATCAATATGGATACACCCATGCGAAAGCCAATCTACACTTCCCTCATGCAAAGCATGTCCATTTCTAGTAAATTTCATCATGTAATTCATATTATTTACACCATAGGGATCAGGAAAATCCTTTGACATATAAAAACGCTTTTTTTGAATAATAGGGAAAATACCCGAAGGGCTTCTAAACTCTGGAGCACCTGAAGTTACAGGACCACTCCACCATACCGTCCCATCACTATCTACAGCATAAAAACGTCCGTCACTTCCCTCTTCCCTCACAGAAACAACAATAAAATTTTTTCCTGTCAAATCTACCAAAGCTTCATGATTATTTCTAATTTGCATAAAGGTTGTCTTAGACACAGGAATCGTCTCTACCCCTTTCAAAGGATACCTCTCTCTCATCCCATTTGCACCATAAACAACTCCCAAGAAATACAAAAAAACATATACTACTCTAAACATATATACTTATACCTTTATAATTTACGAAGTCTATCTGTAGCAATTTTAGCGGTCTTTTTACCTTTATAATTTTCAATAATATTTTTATAAAAAACTTTTGCCTGTTTTTTTTGACCTGTTTTATCTAAGGAAATAGCTGTATGCAAAATTAATGTATCTATATAAGTTGCCTTATCATACAAACCTGCACTTTTCTTAAAATAAAATATAGCATCCTCATACTGTTTTGTATAATAGGAAATTTCACCTAAATAGTAGTTAGATGCAGCTGGCTTATAATTTTGACTCTCAGTAAGTAAAAATCTTTTTTTTGCTTCATTATAACGCTGTTTTACAAAATAGCGTACCCCCTCACTATAGAGTACTTTACTCTTTTTAGCATCAAGTCTCTTTTTAATTTTTACAGGAGCAGGTAACGGCTTCTTCTCTTTCATGGACAAAACACGAGACAATTCATCTTTGCTCACATAATCTGCATGTATATCATCTATCATTTTAGCCAATTTTTGTAATAAAGTATCATCTGTTTTTGATACCGCTGAAACGACAGTAGAACATTCTCTTGTTTCCAGCTTGTGTAACGTAGCACTCAATCCTTCAATCACACTGCTTAATCCATCAATACGTTCATCCTGTTCACGAATTTTTTGTTGCATTTGCGATAAACTAAGATGATTTGTATTTTGAAAATCAACAGAAGATTTGGCATAAACAAAACTGTAAACAGAAAGTCCCATGTAGAAAACTATAGTATATTTCATTGCTGTTTTACTTTACCAAACGTATATCAACTCTTCTGTTTCTGTCATAACAGCTATCACTGGCTTCTGTACAAACAGGACTACTCTCACCAAAACTTACCATAATCATTTTATTTGAACTAATTCCCTGTGAAAGCATCATATCCCTCACCGCTTTTGCCCGTTTCAAACCTAATGCATAATTATATTCATCCGTACCGAATTCATCACAATTTCCTTCAATCTTAATTTTTGTGTGGGCATTCGATGCACTCTGAATATTGGCATACATCGCCTCTTCCATTTTAGAAGCTATTGTATATGCCCCAAAATCAAAATAAATTGAATGAAAACCTTTACCGCTGCTGTTATATTTTTCATTACTGTAATTTGACTCATCAATGCTGACTGTATCACCACTGATTGAATCTACCCCATTCACATTACTCCCTGCATTAAAATCAGGTACGGTTTTGGAACATCCAATCAAAAACAGTGAAGTAAATATTGTTATTATCCATAATTTTTGTCTCATTTTATATCCTTTTTTACTCTAAGTTACCAATCAATAGATTGTATTCTTTTTCCATTATAAGGGAAAAGAAGTGTCTGAAAACTTATTAAATTAATATATCCAACAGAAGTACTGTGCCCTCTTTGTTTTAAAAAGAGTACAACAGAACCATCTGTAGAAAAACGTGGGAATTGATTTGAACCTGTCGTAGTAACAGGTCTTGTATCTGATTGTGTTAAAGAGGCAAGGTAAAGATTGAATGTATTGTTTCCAAAAGCATGGTTACTTTCTCTACTTGCATAAATAATTTTATCTCCTTTTACATCACAGGCATTATTATTGTGTCCATGATATACTACTTGGGAAGCACCCGTACTGTTAAGTGATTTTTTAAATATATTTGCATACCCTAAACGATTTGAAACAAAAATAATATCCTGTTCTTTATTACTGTAACGTCCATTGACATCGATTCCCTTAAATGTTGTCACCTTCTTTTTTATTTTTGTTCCAATATCAAACTCATAAATATTAGGTTCTCCCTGTGGTGCCATAGTAAGAAGTAATTTTGACCCCTCTTTATTGACATCCGAACAAACCAACATACCTTCAGAACTCAAAATTCTTGTTTTTACACCTGAATAAATATTGAGTTTATACAAGGTAGGCAGAGCCTCCTTATAAGAGGTGTAATAGAAACTTCGTTGTCTAGAGTCTGCCCATTTTGGAAAAAGATTCAATCCACCTTTTACAATGGTCTTTTGGTAAGTAAATGTATAATCTGCAAGACGAATCTCACTTTTTCCAGGCGTGGTATAGGTTGTATAGACAACATAACGATTGATCCATGAAATATCAGGATATTTCAAAAAATTATTAATATCACTGACAGCTTTATGTATAAGAAAAGGCATCTTTCTTATACCAGATAGAGCATAACTTTTTTTAAAAATCTGTGTACTGTCTGAAGCATGAAATAAACGAATCAATAGTTTACTTTTATCTGTCTGAGTCAAGGAAAACTTCAAGACATACTCTTGACTTTTTAATACTGGTAAAATAAAATTACTCTTTATATCACCTCTGTAGTATTTTTTATCTGTTAAAAAATGTCCGGAAATTTTAAAATCTGAACTAAACACTTCAAATACTTTTCTATTCTCCATCATAGAACCGTCAATCAAAGCAATATGTGCACGCTGTTCTACATCTTTCTCTATCTTCAGTGTGGCATCTACAGCAAAAACTGTTGTAGTGTATAAAACTAATGAAATAAAAATAAATAATAATTTTTGCACTCTTTTCCCTTTATATTTAAATATTATATAAAGTATTGTATCAAGGCTGTCTTGAAGTACTCATTAATTGAATCCTCCCAGAAACCTACTTAAAACCAAATTTTAGGATAATTCTTCTTTGTAGCGTAACATAAAATAAAACATACGCTTTACTCAGTTGCTACAAACTCCACATTCAAAGTATATGCTCTCTTACCGTTATGTGAACCAAAACCTATACGTTGCAATTGTTTAAGATAAGCTACCAATCCTGTATTAAAATCTTCATTGGCTGATGCAGTAGTTACCTTAAATATAAAATAGCCCTTAGTATCTATTTTAAACCATACTTTTGCCATTTCCCCCGCATACTCACTCTGCGCAGGCCAACCTTTAAGCTTCTCTTCAACAAGTGCAAAATAGGCATTTTCTACCCCTCTATCACTCTTTTTCTGTATCTTAAGAGAAGAAGAAACCAAATCACTGGCACTTGTTTTATCAGAAACTTTTATAAAATTGTTTTTTTTAGGCTTTATAGTTTTTTTTCTAGAAGAGATATTGGCAAACAAATCTTTAGGTTTATTAACTTTTTTAGGTACTACTTTTTTAACAATTTTTTTAGATTTTTTCTTTACTTTTTTAACAATCTTCTCTTTTATTACTTTTTTATGTGTATCTTTCTGTTTTCTAATACTATCTTTAGCTTTTTTCTTGACAACAGGTTTCTTTTTATATGTTGTTTTTTTCTTTACAGACTGCTTCTTTTTTATTTTTACTTTATTCTTTGGTGCAGACATCGTCACTCTTATTCGGTCTTCATTTTTCTTCACATAGTGTATAGGTTTTTGAAATTCATGAGAGTTAAAATAAAAAAGAATCACTCCTATTGCAAAAAAATAAATACCTACTGCAAAAATACCAGAAATAAAGGTAGAAGATTTTTTATTCATAGCGTGATGAGTGAGACCTGCTCAAAACCGGCAGCTTTGACACTTTTTAAAATATATATCACATTTTTATATTGCAGATTTTCATCTGCACGTATATATACCTCAGAAGTTTTATCATATTTTACAGATTGATTTACAAAATCATCTGCAAAAGTATCTAAATCATAAATATCTTTACCAAAGTAAATCTTTCTGTTTTTATCCATACGGATAGTCAATGTTTTGGGCTTTTCAACTTTTACAGTTTTAGAACCTTGGGGCAAACTAATCTGCTCTTGAAAAGTAATAGTAGGAGCAGTGACCATAAGTATAGCCATTAAAACAAGCATTACATCTACAAGTGGTGTAATGTTTAAGTCTGGACTATCATCCCAACTAAACATAACTAACTCTCACTCACTTGCGATAAAATAACTTCAGACTGAGAAGAGAGCAACGAAGAGAGTTCATAAGCCTTACGTTTTAATACAAGATGAAAAGTATAGGCAAATATTGCTACAGAAATCCCAGCAGCCGTTGCAATCAATGCCTCTGATATTGCCGGTGCAACAACACTCAAAGATGCACTTGACTCTCCTCCAAGTTTTGTAAAAGTTTCAAGTATCCCTATGACTGTACCAAACAGACCAATAAAAGGTGAAGTAGAAGCAATAATAGAAAGCCAGGTTAACCCTTTGGTAGAAACACGAATAGCATCTGAAGATGCTGCTTCCAAAATAGCTTTATTAGGTGTGTCTACACGAGACAGATAAGTAAAAATAAGTGAATTTTGTGCCACTGATTTTGACTGACCTGTATAAAGCGATTTAAGTGATTTTGTCTCGGCTAAAATACGAGAATTCAAAATATAAAATCTATCTAAAAATACCCAAAATGTAGTAATAAAATATATAGATAACAAAAGCAGCACAAAAATAGTAATTGCACTGCTTTGACTGAAATAAGTAGTTAAGGCAGTCAAGTTAAAGAGACTTTCCAATCTGTTCAACTTTACTAACTGCCGAAGCAATAACTGCTGCAGAAGATTCAGTTTTTTTCAATAATTCTTTTGCTGCTTCAAGCGCTTTTGCAAGTTCACTGTCATCACCAGAGAGAGCAACTGCACCGTCTACGATACATGTTGTTTTCTCTTCATCAACTTTTACATACCCAGAGTTAATAGCTACTGCTACTTCACTCCCATCTGCCTTGTTAATAACAATAACACCTGCTTCAAGTAATGATACCAAAGTTGCATGTTTAGCTAAAACACCAAACTCACCTTCAGATCCAGGAAGTACTACCTGTTTTACTTCAGCATCAAAAATTACACCATTTGGTGTAACAATTTCTAGTTTCATTAGTTCCATAAATATCCTTTAAGATGAGAACTAAGATTACTTAGCATTAATCTTTTCGTTTTTAGCAATCGCTTCAGCCATATTTCCTACCATGTAGAATGCAGCTTCGTTCATGTCATCATATTTACCTTCAAGAAGACCTTTAAATCCTTCGATTGTATCTTCAAGTGTAACGTAAACACCTGGAGAACCAGTAAACACTTCAGCAACGTGGAACGGCTGAGAAAGGTATTTTTCAATCTTTCTTGCTCTTTCAACAACAAGTTTATCATCTTCTGAAAGTTCATCCATACCAAGAATCGCAATGATATCTTGAAGATCTTTATACTTTTGAAGAATTTGCTGTACACCAGTTGCAATACTGTAGTGCTCTTCACCAACAATTTGTGGATCAAGCATTCTAGATGTTGAATCAAGTGGATCAACCGCAGGATAGATACCTTTTTCAGCAATTGATCTGTTAAGTACTGTTGTTGCATCCAAGTGAGCAAATACAGAAGCTGGAGCAGGGTCAGTCAAGTCATCCGCAGGAACATATACAGCTTGTACAGATGTAATTGAACCTTTATTCGTTGATGTAATACGCTCTTGAAGTGCACCCATCTCTCTTGCAAGTGTTGGTTGGTAACCAACAGCTGAAGGAATACGTCCAAGAAGTGCAGACATTTCAGAACCTGATTGTGCAAATCTAAAGATATTATCGATAAACATAAGAACATCTAGTCCCATTTCATCTCTAAAATACTCAGCCATAGTAAGACCTGTAAGCGCGATACGGTTACGTGCTCCTGGAGGCTCAGACATTTGACCGTAGCACAGTGCAACTTTGTCAAGTACGTTTGATTCTTTCATTTCATAGTAAAGGTCATTACCTTCACGTGTTCTCTCACCAACACCTGCAAATACTGAGTATCCTGAGTGTTTCATAGCAACGTTGTTAATAAGTTCCATAATAATAACGGTTTTACCAACACCAGCACCACCAAAGAGTCCTACTTTTCCACCTTTGTTATATGGAGCAAGAAGGTCAACAACTTTGATACCTGTTTCAAAAACTTCAGTTTTTGTACTTTGCTCTTCAAATGCTGGTGGATCTCTATGGATTGACCAGTGTTCTTTTGCATTCACTTCACCAGCATCATCAATAGCTTCACCGATAACGTTGAAAATACGTCCAAGTACTTCTTCACCAACTGGTACTTTAATAGGACCACCTGTTGCTTTTACTTCTTGACCTCTTATGAGACCTTCACTCATATCCATAGCAATAGTTCTTACTCTATTATCACCAAGTTGTGCTGCTACTTCTAAAACCAATCTATGTTCTTTACCATCAATTACAGTGATTGTTTCCAATGCTTCGTTGATTTCTGGTAGGTAGTCTGTAAAATCCACATCAATTACGGGACCTAAGACTTGTACTATTTTACCTGTCATTATAATTTGCTCCTATCTCTTATTTCATTGATTCCATACCACTGATAATCTCGATGAGTTCAGTAGTAATCGCTTCTTGTCTTGCTTTGTTATACTT
>FPHI01000044.1_pt1 | contig 140054 bp, 129 predicted proteins | sample 1057421 | NCBI WGS metagenome assembly FPHI01 (sample SAMEA4473311, study PRJEB15554) | hydrothermal vent metagenome | biome: marine basaltic hydrothermal vent biome; feature: marine hydrothermal vent; material: water | place: Pacific Ocean | collected 2011-06-14/2011-07-23 | depth 1155 m | reverse complement strand
CAGCAAACTCTTCTACATCTATTTCTATCTTCATGTATAAATCCTTCTGTGTTCAATATTTTATCTAATTGACACAGAATTTTTTACACTCCCACCAAATGGTTACACATGTCACTTTGCTCGTCCTGACTGGGTACTGCCTAACGCATAAAGTTTTGTCTCATGCAAAAAATAGCTTTTGGTGGAGGATGCCACTGGTGTACCGAAGCCATTTTCCAACAACTTAAAGGTGTGAACCTAGTCGAACAGGGCTGGGTAAGCTCCACACACCCTGATGCTACTACTCCAAGTGAAGCAGTCATCGTTCACTTTAATGATGCTCTCATTTCCTTGGATATACTTACAGAGATACATCTCTTTACCCATAATGCTACCTCTAACCATACATTTAGACAAAAGTATCGCTCTGCTGTATATACATTTTCCAAGATGCAAAAAAAAGAAGCCCAACAGATACTAACCCAAAAACAAAAACTTTTTGATAAACCTTTAGTCACTAAAGTATATGACTTTGGAGAGTTTAGATTAAATAATGAAGAGTATTTAAACTACTATAAAAGCAACCCTGAAAAACCTTTTTGTAAAACAAGGATTGATCCTAAATTAAAGATTCTTTTGGAAAGGTATACTAAATATATTACTCAAAGTTAATTTAAATCAAAAATCTTTTTTCTTTTAGTATATATTTTATCTATTGTTAATTTTTTAGTGCTATTGTTAATCTCATGTATTATTCCACTTTCACTATCTATATTTGAACTTACAGGATGGGGTGCATCTCCACCTTTCCATTCATTTGAGTATAACCACTCTTCATAATATTGTAACCATCGGTATGTCCAAGGTATGATTGTATCACATAAAGGCATTAACTCATTATACTCAGAATATTGAGGATAATACAAACATAACTGAATTTTTTCTCTATCATAAAGGTGAGGAATTATCCTAGTTTCTCCAACCTTAAGTACTTCGTTATTTAAAACAAATACTTTAGGTGCTTTATATGTAAAATCCCATATCAATAATATTCTGTAAATCTTTGAAAATTGAGAGGGCTTTACATCAAACTCCCAGTAAAAATTAGTTTTATTATATTTACCGCACCCATTAGAAGAAAGTGAACAAATCTTTAATCCTGCATAATGTTGTATATATGGAGTTTTTGTAAATTTCACTTACTCATACTCCATAAAATGTATTAGCTTTTACTGTACCTATCGCACCAACACTTGAACCCAATACTGTACCTAATACTCTATTTTTATCTATTTTTTGTATATATTGTTCCCTAATAAGTTCAGCTGGCTTATTTCCAAAACCTTTTTCAATAGAATTTAAAAGGACATCTTGACCCATATCTGAATGAAAATTGCCAAAAAATTGTATACATGAAGTATGCCAATTATCAAAATTTATCTTTTTTATTAGTTTCTCATTCCATTTTTCAGCAAAATTTTCACCATCTACAGTGGGATTGTCAACTATATATACACCGTATTGCTCAGAGATGAAAAGTGGCATATTCTTTAAAACATCTACCATTAGATCATATTCATTGTCATATGAAAATTTCTCAATACAATATAAATAAGATTTTGTTGCTAAGGTTGTAATAATAATAGATATTGGAGCATTGTCTTTACCTTCAAACATCACATTTCTGTATCTTTTAAAAATTTGAATAAACCTTTTAAGAAGTGGTTTATTTATATTATGCTCTGGTATCTCAGTCACTGTTGCGGAATCCTCCAAGGCAAGAATACTATTTCGTGATTCAAACATACTTTTGGTTATAGTTATTGTAGGCATTATATTGGAAATGTTTTCAAACCATTCAGCATATCCTCTTGGGTTTGATGGCATATATTGTTGTAGTTTTGTATCAGCTACTAATTCACTTTCATTATGCGGTTCATGATGATTATCAAGTGATGGTGTAATATCAAGATGGAATTCATTTGCATAATTAACACACCAACCCCTATTTGTTTCACTTAACATATTTTTATACGTTTTATGTTCTTTTAGTCTATCCCCAATTAGCTCTTTCAATAGTTCAGGACTAAGATTATCAGCTGATATATTTGGGGTATAAAAAACTAAATCAATATCAAATTCATCTGCACCTGTAGGTTTAACTGCTGTCTCAAGTTTGATTGATCCTTGTGGATATATATCTCCATCTTTAAAGCATTGTTTTTTACCTGTACCTAAAATGCAATACTCTCCTTCTGCTAACCATTTTCCTATAGCTTTATATCTTTCTTCAGCTAAGATATACTGCGCTTCACTTATATCAAGTGACTTACCGATGCTGTCTAAAATCTTAAATAATTCTTTATTAGATGACATTTGAACCCTTTATATATGTATCAATAAATGTTTGAATCTCAGCATATCTATCTGAAAAATCCTTATCTGCTCTACTCAATAAATTTTTATTCTGCGTAGTGTCATCTAGTGGTAATGTTTTGTCACTTGTAAATGTTAATCTCAATATATTTTCTTTTGGCATTAGGAACTTCAATAAGCTACTATTTACTTTTGTTTGTAAATTTAAAATGGTCGAGATAAGTTTTGATTTTTTCCAGCCAGTTAAAAAACCCCATTTTTCTGTATCAATATGGTAATCATTTTCCTCTACACCTGTACCAATAGATAGAATTACAACATCCTTAGGCTCAGCATTAAAAATCTTTTTTGCTTCTGCCAATGCAACTAAAACGGGGCTATTTGCCCATAGACCCCCATCTGAAAGTAAAAAATTACCAACTTTATGAGGTGGAAAGAATATTGGAGCAGAAGAGGAAGCCAATATAGCATCATAAAAAGCAATATCTGGGTCACGTACTAAGTTTTTATTATTACCATCTGCATCTCTTTGATTATTAAACGTTGTTTTAAATACAAATTGAGATGAGTTCCCAATATCTGTAGCATTGATGAGAAGAGGTTTTTTTATATCTTTAAAAGTAGTGTTTCCAAAGATAGATTTCAGTTGTTCTTTTAAAGGCTCAGGGCTATATTTACTTTTAAATAGTCCAAATCTACAAAACAATCTTTTTTTAAAAATGTTTTTACCTTCATTCTCATAAAGGGATATTACCTTGTCCAAATCTATTTTTTGTACAATTGCACCTGCAAGAATGGAACCTGTGGAAGTTCCTACAATCAAATCAAAATCATTATAGAAATCTACACCACATTTATCTTCTATATTTTTCAACATTTGGGCAGAGTATAAGCCTCTAATACCTCCACCATCCAAACTAAGTATTCTAAACTTTTGATTATCTGCCATATCTACCCTCCAATTTTTCAACTATCATATCAAGTATTCCAACCAAATATAGAAAATATGTCAAAATGACAGATATTATGAGTGAGAGTAGAAAAAAGTCTTGTTTTATGTAGAGGTATCCTGCTGTTGCAATAACAACAAACAAGGGGATTAGTATTATTTTTTCTGTAAATTTATTACGTTCTCGTTTTGTGAGATGTAAATCATAAGCTATTGTATGTCTGAAGATGAATGCAACTATTGCTACTACGAAAACTATCGCTATAAGACCAAGATGATTCTCAAACGTATGTGTGAATTGTTCGATTAATATAGATTTTAAATCTATTGTCATGTTTATGTATCCTTTCTAAATTTTATTTTTACAATTATACTTAAAATAATCTTATTTGTCAATATGTCTTTACATTTCAATTAAATTTAAGTATAATACTAAAGTATAAAGGAGGATAGCCATGATAGGAACACGCATACAACGAGCAAGAAAAGCAGCAAGTCTTTCACTTCGTGCATTAGGCGATATAGTCGGGGTAAGCCAAACAACTATATCGAAATATGAAAGTGAAGAGAGCACTCCTGACTCAACCATGTTACTTAAACTTGCCAAAGCACTAAAAGTAAAAACGGAGTTTTTCTTTAGAAGTAGTGAATTTGTACTTGAAAATAAAGAGTATAGAAAACGAACCATCTCAAATATAGAATTACAATCTATAGAATCTAAAATACTGAACCTAGTAGAAAAAAGATTTGAATTTGAAACACTATACCCACCTATGAACACTATAAAATTTGAAGTACCTGATGAACTACCAAAGCATATACAGTACCTTTACAATATAGATGATTTTGCTAACAAATTAAGAGAATTATGGAACTTGGGCAATGACCCTATATCTGATCTTTCTGATTTATTGGAATCTAAAGGCATCAAAGTATTTATAATAGATGAAGATGCAGACAATAACTTTGATGGTTTAGCCGCATTAGTAAACGACTATCACATCATCGTGATAAGTAAAAATTGGCCTGGAGACAGACAACGGTTTACACTAGCACATGAACTAGGGCACTTAATGCTCGATGGCAAACTAGCAAATACTGTAGATGAGGAGAAAGCCAGTGACAGATTTGCAGGGGCTTTTTTACTACCATCAGCACCATTGAAGAAAAAATTAGGGAATAAACGTAAAAATCTTGAGATTGCAGAACTATCACTTATAAAAGAAGAGTTTGGGGTAAGTATGCAAACCGTATTTATACGGGCAAGTCATGCGAAAATTATTGACTATAGCTACTCTAGTAAGTTATGGAAATTATTTAAAAAAGAAGGATGGAATATCAAAGAACCTGGCACACAATACCCAAGTGAAAAAGTACATCATTTCAAACAAATGGTATTAAGAGCCGTATCTGAAGAGCACATAGAAGAGTCAAAAGCAGCAGAATTACTAGATATGACAGTTAACAGATTTCACAAGTTTAGAATGACAGGAAAATAATTTGCAAATACTTATTAGCGACAGTAATATTTTTATTGATATGGAAGTAGCAAACTTAACCTCTCAAATGTTTACCTTACCATATAATTTTGCAACACCTGACATACTCTTCTATGATGAATTAGAAGAAGAACATCCAAATCTTCTAAATACAAATTTAAAAATCTTATCTCTTTCTTCTGATACCATCAAATATACTGAATCTATTGTACTTAAATACCCTAAAGCTAGCAAAAATGATCTTTTTGCTTTAGCTCTTGCCAAGCAAGAATGTTGCCCTCTTTTAACTGGTGATAGTGCACTTAGAAAGGCAGGAAAAGATGAAAAAATTCAAATATTTGGAACCATTTGGATTGTAGATGAACTTATAAAACATGATATTATCACCAAAGATGAGGCTATGGAAGCATATGACATGATGAAAAGTAATAAAAGACGACTTCCTTGGGAACTGATAGAGCTATAAAATAGACTTTTAAAGTTTACTAGACCCAAAATTAATTACAAATAATATTAAGTAGTACACCCATATTATGCTATAGTCAAAAACAATACAATTAAAGGAAACTATTTATGCCATACAACAAACTAAACGAAGAAGAGAAACAGGCATACTAAACAAAGGCACGGAGCACGCACTTTTACAGGGTAATTTTTGGATGCAAATGAAGCTTTATAAAAAATCTTTGATGACGCAAGTTTATCCTTTTTGAAAATTTAAGTTGAATGATGAACGGTACCTAGACACTATAAAAGCAACCATGAAAAACCTTTTTGTAAAATGAGAATTAACCCTAAATTAAAAATACTTTTAGAGCATTTTTCAAACTTTACAAAAAACTAGCCTACCTGGAACAAATGTTCCACCACACTATTTCGTAAACTGATATACTACATAAACAATAAAGACAGCGACGGTAAAACCTATATGGATGTTGATTCTTATTTTAAAGAAGCTTTGGTCAATAAAATATAATTTAGCCTTACAGATTTTTTAGTACTCTTTAAGAGCAAAGTTTTCTTTTACTTTCGTGTATTTCTAAAGAAATATACCAACACAAGCATAGAGACTATCATAGCAAAATATCCCACAAAAGCATGTGGAGCCAGACTTGGAATACCTTTAAGTAGCAAGCCATCATTGCCACCTGGTATAAACATAGATGCCCCACCCATTAAAATGCCTCCTGCAAAACAGCCAAATACCAGATACCATTGTACTTTGCTGACAGAAAATTCTTTTGCTATCACTGATGCGCTTATACCTCCAACTATCATAAAGAGAGTCGAAAGTATTGCCATACTACTAGCACCCATAGCTTGTTTATCTACAAATTTCAAAGTGCTGTTTGCAAGTACATCTGCATAGTTCCATCCGCTTACAATAGCATATAGCAGTGTACCTCCAAGTCCTATAACAATCATAGCTGAGATTGACTGCCAATTTAGCAGATACAACCCTGTTTTTTTCTTTAGTATATTCTCTTCTTTTATTTTGATTGAAAAGAGCATGAATAACGCAAATATTATCATAGCAAATAGCCAAATATAGGCGATACTGTAAGGTTCAGATACAGGACTCATTTCGATACCAGAAGGTATATCCGTTGACAAATAAAAATGAGTAACCGTCACACCAATAGACAATCCCAATAGTGTCGCTATATAATTAATATTGCCACTGACCAATGCTACAAAAGTGCCAAAAAAACACCCTCTATTGAAGTATGCTCCAAGTCCAAGAATCGCCCCTCCAAGCAGAGCAATACCAAGTTCATAATGTGTAGAAGATAAGCTAATATCACTGGGGCTCAACCAGTGAAGAGGCAAGAGTATAAATGTTGCCCATGCAGCCACACCTAAAAAAACCAACATACGCTCTATACGCCTGTCATTGACTATTTGTGTAACTGCTGCATAGGTACACAGCCCTCCTCTCTTCATGGCAAAACCTACCAAAAACGATATAACTGCCACTACAAAATAAAATAACATATCTTTACCTAGTAATAATTTTTTAGAGTATACTTTGGCATAGCTTTAGAATAGGCTGGATGTTATTACCACACCAAGTAAATACCTCAAACTTTACAAAAAACTAATCTACATGGAACAAATGTTCCACCACAATCTCTCTTAATCTGTTATATTTCAATTACCAAACAATACAAAGGATTTAAAATGAAACAAACTCTATTAGGCCTTGCTGTAATCGCAAGTCTATTTACAACAGCAAATGCTATGGATAAAGCATATTCAATGAATAAAAAACATGAGCTTGTACGCCCTACTGACTACAGAACATGGGTATATGTAGGAACTCCTGTAACACCAAACGAGCTAAACAATGGGAAAGCAGCTTTTCCGGAAATGCACAATGTTTATATAGATCCTGTCTCATATAAAATGTACAAAGAGAGTGGTAAGTTTAGAGAAGGTACTGTTATTATCAAAGAACTTGTAAGCGTTGGTGCAACATCTGCTGTAAGTGGGAAGGGCTATTTTGAAGGTGATTTCTTAGGACTTGAAGTATCTATCAAAAGCAAAAAAGACTTCCCTAGTGAGCCAGGGAACTGGGCTATATTTAGTTTTTCTGATATGAAAACTGGTATTTTAAAAGAGACTGCACCAGTACTACCTGCAAATATGTGTGTATCATGTCACCAAGCAAATGCAGAAGATGACTTTGTCTTTACACAATATTATCCAGTATTAAAGGCTGCAAAAGGATTTGGAAAACAAAATCCTGAGAGTGTAGCACAAAGATCAATTCCAAAAATGAATAAAAAATAATAAGTTAAGTCTACTATCTTTTAAACGATAGTAGACTTATAAAGCCTTACACTCTTCTCAATAAATCAACATTAATTAAAATAGTAAAAATAAAGGGTAAAAATATGTTCAATATGAAAAAAATTGCTATTATACTTAGTGCTTCACTATCTATAGTATCTGCACAAAGTATCTATGTAGCAACAAATAAAGCTGATAATAACACTATAATGGCATATAAAATGCAAACAGATGGTAGTTTTAAAAGCCATGAATTTTATACTGGTGGAAAAGGTACAGGTGACCTAGAAGTACCTGCACTCAAGAAAGATAGTACTCACCCATTAGCAAATGGAGATGACCCACTTATTTCTGCTTATGGCGTTACTGTAACAAAAGATATGAAAAATCTACTTGTAGTTAATGCTGGAGATGCATCGGTAAGTATGTTTAAAATAAATCCTGATGAATCTCTCACAGTAGTTAATAGTGTTAAAATTCATGATAAGTTTCCTCTATCTGTTGCAGAGTCAAATGGTAAAGTAGTAATAGCTTCTGTAGGATCTACAAATGGTGAAGGTAGCATAGAAGCCATGAAGATAGAAGATGGGAAACTAGTAAGCATTAACGATAGTCGCGTAGACTTAAAAGCTAGACCTTCTACTGTTAAATTCTCTACAGATGATAAGCATGTAATTGTTACAGAATTAGTTACAGGTAAAGTAAAATCATTTGCTTTTACTTCTGGAACATTAAGTAAAAAAGCTATCTCTACAGTAGATTTACCAAGAGAGGACAAAAAAAGATTTCAAGCAATACCAGTTGGTTTTGATATTCATCCAACAAAAGATGGTGATATAGTAGTTGTTTCTGAGGCAAGATTTTTAACACCTGATTTCAAACTAAGAGAAGCATCAAATGTTGTACCTCAGACACCTAAATATTCATGGCAAACAGGAAGTATTTCAACGCTTATGCTAAAAGATGGTATGTTAAATATTGTCTCAAAAGATGTGCTTACAGGTGATACCATGGAGAGTGGCGAAATAGCAAACTGTTGGGTTGCATTTTCAAAAGATGGCTCTAAATTGTGGGCTGTAAATGCACTCTCAAGCTCAATTTCACTTTTTGATATTACTAAAGATGGTTCAGCAAAACTAAACAAATTGACTGTCTATAAGCAAGATAAAGAGCTAGAATTTTTAAGTGATATAAAATTGAATAAGACAGGGGATATGCTTTTCCAATTGGTTGGGAACATGGGAAAAGTATTGGTATTTAAGGTAGACAATGATGGTAATCTTAAACTGCGCACGACACTTGATGGTCTTCCAAAATATGGTGCATATGGTCTTACCAGTGTAAGTCTAAAAGCTAAAATGAAAGATACATCCTCTTTAGAGAAAAAATGGCAAGGTGCTACCCCAACACCAATGAATAGCAAGTTTGATATACCTCTAGATGAAGAATCTCTATTTGCTTATTTGCAAAGTGGTGCATATAAATCTTGGAAAAATCAAGAAAAAGCAGTACACCCCTCAGCAGGTCCTCATGAGAATGTTAGAGCATTTATTAACGATACTTTAGCTACATCATTGATGAATGGAAACAAAGAACATCCTAAAAACTCTGTTATCGTAAAAGAACAATATGATAAAGATGGAAACTCTTTAGGGTGGGCAGTTATGGTAAAAACAAATCAAAGTACAGATAATGGCAAAGGCTGGTTCTGGTATGAGGTATTAAGCAATCAAGATATTAGCAAAAAAGCAGCTATGGGTAATGGTGTGCCAGGTTGTGTAGGGTGTCATGCTCCATCTAGAAGAGATATGATATTAATTCCTTTTCCATTTAAATAATGAAAAAAATTATATTTGGCATAGCTATTGTTTTTATAGCTATGCAATTTTATAGACCTTATAAAAACAATAGCAATGTTAATAATAGTAAAGATTTTTTAGTTGTTGAAAATGCACCAAAAAACATAATAAAAATCTTTAAAATGTCATGTTATGATTGTCACTCTAACAATACAGAGTATAAATGGTATGATAATATTGCACCACTCTCTTGGTATGTGGATAATAATATATTAAAAGCTAAATTCTCACTCAATTTTTCTAAATGGGGAGAGTTTCCATCATGGCGTAGATTACTTTTTTTTCAAGGTGCTATACCCTATGATATAGAGACAAAAAAGATGCCTCCAAAAAGTTATACCTTTATGCATCCTGATGCTAAAATTTCACTTGATGAAAAAAAACAAATTTCTAAGTGGATTTCTAGCATAGATTTTACAAAAGAGCAAAAAAATGAATAATCTTCATAAAGCCCTCAAAGGGTATGGATATGCAGACCATATAAAATATGAAAAAGATGGCTTGAGAATATTTGAAAAAAATGTTCTATTGTCACCTGAATCTCTTTTTTTTATAGATATTGCTTACCGTATTATGCATACTTATGTTTTTGCACTCTCTGCACCCAAGTATGATATAAAGGGTGTTTTAGTCCTTGAACTTCCTGAGTATCATGCACTAGGTATGTCTGGGTTTTCAGAGAAGTTCAATATAGAAGTACAGACAAGTTGGGATGATAAAATCATAATACAAAGACAATACGGTATGAGGAAAATATATGAGAATATGTTTGATGCAAAGAGGTATATATTAAGAGAAGGATTTCCAGATTTTCCTACTTGCCCATATGGTCATAGATTTAAAATATTAGGATACGATATAGAACAAAAAGAGTATGTAAGGTTTACCCCTTCTATACTTAAAAACCAAGACCTAAAAAAAATTACACACAAGGAGAAATATGAAAAAGATAGAGTTTGAAAATCAAAGATTTAACCCTGATATCACACCTTTTCATGATTTGGCAAAGAGCATGGCAAAGGCTGTGGGATATAGTGCAACAGATCTAAAAACAGATAAACAGTTAGCACAGCTTTTGAGATTAAGAGTTGCTCAGAAAAATGAGTGCGCCTACTGTATTATTTTGCATGCTAAAACAGCAAGAGAAATGGGCATACATGAAGGTAAGGTATACAACATCTCTTCATGGTACAACAGTTCACTATATTCAGACAAAGAGAAAGTTGCTTTGGCATATTGTGATGTACTCAATGATGGTATAAGTAAAGATTTCCAAGCTTATCATGATAAACTTACAAGCTATTTTAGTGAAGTAGAGATAGTTGAGATAGCTACTATTGTCATAAATATGAATCTGTGGACAAGGCTTAAACTAGCTCAGGGTGCAACACCAGTATTGAAATAAAATTAAAACAAAAAGGAAAAAATATGAGAAAATATGAAATATACAGATGTAACAAATGTGGTAACGAAGTAGAAGTGCAAAATGTAGGTGGTGGAACACTGGTTTGTTGTGGTGAAGAGATGGAGATGGTGACAAAAAATCTTACTATGGTAAACCTTATGAAAGCTTTTGCAGGTGAGTCTATGGCTAGAAACAAGTATGAGTACTTTGCCAAAGTAGCTCAAAAAGAGGGTTATCATGATATAGCAGCACACTTTCAAAGAGCTGCAAACAATGAAAAAACTCATGCTAAACTAGAACTTGCATTGCATAACAGAATGCAAACAGACTCAAAAAACAACTTTGGTAACACACAAGAGAACTTGCAAATGGCTATAGATGGTGAACACTACGAACATGTAGATATGTACCCAGACTTTGCCAAAATAGCAAAAGAGGATGGTTTTGATGAAGCTGCTAGACTCTTTAAAGGTATAGGGAAAATAGAGATAGAACATGAAAAGATGTTTCTACTTATGCTTGGTCGTATGAAAAACAATGCTGTGTACGAAAGCGATATGGAAGATGAAGCATGGATATGTGAAGTATGTGGACATATACACTATGGAAAAAAAGCACTAGAAGTTTGCCCAGTATGTAAACACCCACAATCATACCAATCACGACTAAACGACATCAAATAAAAGGAAATACTATGGCATATAATGAATTAAACGAAGAAGAAAAACGAGTTATTCAAAACAAAGGTACAGAGCGTTCTTTTACAGGGAAATTTTGGGATCATCATGAAGATGGTATGTATATATGCCGTCAGTGTAATGCAGACCTATTTCCTTCAGATACCAAGTTTGACTCTGGTACAGGATGGCCAAGTTTTGATGATGCCGTTGAAGGTGCAGTAACAGAACTGCCTGATGCAGATGGCAGACGCGTAGAGATAGTCTGTACCAACTGTGGTGGTCATCTTGGGCATGTTTTTAAGGGTGAGAGAATGACAGAGAAAAGTACACGCCATTGTGTGAACTCAATCTCTTTGGATTTTGTCGCTAAAGCGTAACACTCAAGCCTCACATCTTAAAAAATAGGCACTCATCTAATATAAAATATTACTATTGTAGATATACTATCTTATGATTAAAGAGAGTGCAAAGATATTTGCAGAAGATTTAAAAAACGCTTTTAAAGACCTGCTTCCCATTATCGTTGTTGTTGCCTTGTTTCAAGGTGCCATCATCCAAGCTATGCCTGCAAACCTAAGCTCTATAGTTATAGGACTTATCATTGTAGCTGTAGGGCTTGCACTCTTTATACGTGGTTTAGAACTGGGTATCTTCCCTATAGGGGAAGGTTTAGCTATTGACTTTGCCAAAAAAGGCTCTGTCTTTTGGCTGTTACTTTTTGCCTTTACCATCGGCTTTTCTACCACCGTTGCAGAACCTGCTCTCATAGCCATAGCCGATAAAGCTGCGCTCATCTCACATGGACTTGTGGATGCCTTTTGGCTTCGTATGACTGTAGCACTCTCTGTTGGCTTTGCCATTGCTTTAGGCACACTGCGTATCTTGCTTGGTCACCCTATTTCCTACTACATCATAAGCGGATACATCTTGGTGGTCATTGTGACATTCTTTGCACCTAAAGAGATTATAGGTCTTGCCTATGACTCTGGTGGGGTAACAACTTCAACTGTCACTGTACCGCTTGTAGCGGCACTGGGTATCGGACTGGCTTCAAGCATTAAAGGGCGTAACCCTGCCATAGATGGTTTCGGTCTCATTGCTTTTGCTTCACTGACACCTATGATATTTGTACAGGTGTATGGCATCATTGTCTACAACTTTATGGATGCCCCTACCCTGCAACCACTTGTTGCAACAGTCATTGAAGGAGGGAAAGCCGTTGCGAGTACCTATGTGTTCTCTGCGTACGATACCTTTATGGCTTTGGTGGGAACCATAAAAGATGTAACTCCTATACTACTTGTCATCTTCTTTTTCCAATACATCATTATCAAAAAACCTGTGGCACATCTACACAAAATTATCACAGGTATCATTATGGTTATTTTGGGACTCTATGCTTTTATTGTAGGACTTGAGATGGGTCTCTTCCCCATAGGTGAGACTATCGCCTTACAACTTACAGGTATGGGTAACAACCTGCTCATCTACCTTTTTGCATTTCTCATAGGCTTTTCAACAACCATGGCAGAGCCTGCCCTGCTTGCCATCGCTATTAAAGCAGAAGAGATAAGCGAAGGGAACATTAAACAAAATGTCCTTAGAATAGTAGTAGCACTTGGTGTGGCAGTAGGTATTGGCTTAGGGTCGTATAGACTGGTTTCTGGTGATCCTATTCATTATTATATCATCGGTGGATATATATTGGTTATACTTTTTACCTACTTTGCTCCAAAGTACATTGTGCCTATCGCCTATGATTCTGGAGGGGTGACAACATCTACTGTAACAGTACCTCTGGTAGCTGCACTGGGCTTGGGACTGGCAGAGAACATAGAGGGTAGAAACCCACTCATCGACGGCTTTGGTCTCATAGCCTTTGCCTCACTCTTTCCTATGCTTACAGTCATGGGGTATGGTATATATGCAGAGTATTATAAGAATAGGAAAAAGAAACAATCCCAACTTGAAGGAGAAGAATCATGAAATTTACCGCACTCATCGCTGTCATACAGGACAAAGACGAAGAAGCAGCCATAGAGGTTGCCAAAGGACACGGCGCTGGTTCTGTTACCATTTTGCATGGTAAAAGCATCGGATTGGAAGAGAAAAAAGTCTTTTTTGGTTTAACACTTGAAGAGAATGTCTCTGCTTTGATGTTCATCTTGCCACGTAAACTCTCGATGAAGGTCATGAAAGCTTTACGTGAAGAGTTTGACATAGACAATCCTAAAAATGCTGGCTTTGCCTTTACCTTCCCACTCAGCCACGTTGCAGGACTAGACACTAAAGAGCTTCATAAATTTGAAGATGATATTAAATGTATGTTATAAAGGAAATAAAATGTTAGTAAAAGACGTAATGACCCCAAAAGAGAAACTTATTTCAGTAAATCCAATTGCTACTGTAAGAGAAGCACTTAAGCTCATGCGTACACACTCTGTACGTTCTGTCATTGTAGAAAAAACAAAAGATGATGGTGCCTATGGGTTGGTTACTTTTAAAAATATCTTACAGAGTATTGTTGCTCAAGATGGAGATATTGATCTACTCAATGTCTATGATATTGCTGCTATCCCAGCTATATCTGTTTCTGCACAGCTCAATGTAAAATACGCAGCAAAGATGATGGTAAAATCAAGTATTAAACGTTTGCTTGTAATTGACAATAATGAACTTCTTGGTATTTTAACCATGTCAGATATTATTGGAATTCTAATGGATAGTGTAGAATAAAAATTATTTTAGGTTAGGGAATGTCAACTTAAATATACTCCCCTTTCCTTTTTTAGAGTCTAACCCTAACTTAATTTTATATTTCTTACAAATATCCAATACAATACTCAGCCCTATACCAAAACCACCACGTTCTTCATTGGCACGATAGTAACGTCTAAATATATCATCTTGCATCTTCTCATCAATCCCTATACCAGTATCTTTTACTTTTAAAATATTATCTTTTAAACTAACGGTAATCGTATCACCTATATCAGAGTATTTAATCGCATTTGAAATAAGATTATCAATCAATCTATAGACAGAACGTTTAGGCATAAATATTTTAGTTGGTTCTAGCTCCCATACTACTTTTAATCGTTTTGAATCTATCAACTCTTTAATAAACTCGATTCTCTCTTCTGTAATAGATGCTAAACATAATTCTTCAGAAGGATCTACCCCACCTTCAAGTCTATAGGTCAAAGAGCCATACATAGTACTTAAACGTTTCGCACTAGCCTCAAGTCGTTTCATTTTTTTATCATCTACACCATGTAATGACTGAATAGTCATTAAAATAGCAGAAATTGGGGTATTAAGCTCATGAGTTGTATCTGATATAAACTTATCCAGAGATTCTATCTGTCCTCTTACAGGCTGTAAAAACAGTCTTCCTAAAAAGTACCCTACAATTCCCATAAGAATAAAAGAAAAAACTAAATATCCTATAATTTTAATACGCAATGCTGTTAAAGTCTTTGCTAAATCATTCTCTTTAAGCACAATATATCGAACACCAAGATGCTCACTTGCATCTTCAGTAACAGTATAACATTTCATATCTTTTATAAAAAAATCTGTATCAAACCTATATACTTCTTCTATTTCTGTATAAATTGGTTTTTTATTTTCATCATAGTATCCTGCTTGAAAACGACAATGTTTTAAATTTTTTAGAAAATTTGTTTTATTAAAGGGCTTAAGTTTATTTTTCTCTTTCTTCATTGCCTTCATAATAATCTCAGAACTAAGGTTACGTGCTTGATACATCATTTCAAATTTCATAGCATTTTTCATTGCTGTACGATTATTTTCAAAAAAAAGATACCCAATAATAGCAAGTAATACAAAAACTGATGAAAGATAAAGCGTTAAAAATCTAAAAAGGGATTTACGCTCATAGGATGTTAAAACGATAACCTTCTCCTTTTATATTGTCAAAATATTGTTTAGTAAACATTTTACGCAAATTCTTAATATATGTTCGTATAGTTGCGTGTGTAGGTAGATGTTCATCATCCCATACATTCTCTATTATTTCATCACATGAGATAATCTTTCCCGTATTTCGAATAAAATACTCTAAGACTTGTGCTTCTTTTTGACGCATTTCTATGATAGTGTCACCATTAAAAATTTGATGTGCCTTAGGTACAAATTTCATACCATCAAACTCAATCTCTTCTTGTAGTTTATAAAGTCTAACAATATGTTCTATACGAGTATTGAGTTCCTCAAGTTCAAAAGGTTTACGAAGGTAATCATCTGCACCAAGATCAAACCCTTTTTTTAAATCATCTATACTAGAAAGTGAAGTAATATATATTGCAGGCGTAGTATTACCAATCTCCCTTAAGTAAGAGAGTATCTCAAAACCATCAATATTTGGTACATTCACATCTAAAAGAAGCATATCATACGTACCAGAGCCTATAGCATCTAAAGCTTTTTCACCATCAAAATAACTCTCTACTTCATAACCATTTTCAACAAGAAACTCTTCTATAATCTCTTGTAAAATTATATCATCTTCTAATAATAATATTTTCATGACTTGCCTTTGGATGTGTTCTATTTAAGTGATATACTCTCTGTGTAGGGCAGTACACAAAGCATAAATAGTTAAATTATAAGATTTATACTTCTTCTATAATCCTTTTGCATTCCTAAATTCTGCTATCTCACTCTCTACCATACCATCAATCATACGAACATACAAATCATTAATAAGATTGGGAGAGAGATCCAATGCTATAGCCTGTTGACGTACAGAAGAGATAACATCTGCAATTCTCTCTTCAGCTTTTACCTCTTCAACACTTGTTTTAAAATGTGCTATTTGTTTGATATAGTTATTTCTTTTAGCTATCAAAGTAACAATTTCTTTATCTACCGTATCTATCTTTTCTCTTGCCTCTTCCAGTGTATTACATTGTTTAATTTGCATAAAAATTTCCTTCATATTAGTAAGATATTATAGCTTAAAATTGTTGAGTAAGAAAGGTAGGTTTCAAAACAAGAAGATGGATATTTTATATAATCTTCTTGCTTTATTTATTTTAAAAATCGTAGGTAATTCCCGCAGTCACTACATTGGAATTTGTATGTGTTGAACCTGCATTGCTCAAAAGATGTTGGAAATCTGCCCAAATACCCCAACCTTTTTCCTGATCACCCTGACCATCGAAATCTCTTGCATATTCACCAAGGCTTTTATCTTTAGAAAGATCATATTCCAGCCCTACACCATAAGAGAAGCCTTTTTTCTTCATACTACAACTTAATATACCATTGGTATAATGTATCGTTGTTTTACCATACCCCAATAAAGCATAAATATTCACTTGCTCACCTATATGATATTGTGGTTTCATATAAATACCATAATGCTTTACTTCGGAGAAGTTATCACTTCCCAATGTTTTAAATGTTCTTGCCTCTACTCCAACATATTGGTTAAAGTCCCATCCTACCCTTAAAACAGTGCCAAACTGATGATCCTTAATATCCTTTCCATTTGGTTTACAAGGACAAGGATCTCTTTGAATAAATGTTGCAATTGCACCTACTCCAACATAAAGAGGAAGAGGGTCTATTACTGTTGGGATAGGTACAACTTCAGTTTCTACAGCTTTTACATATTTTCCACCTGCAAAAGCACCACTGGTAAGTGCTATAATTGTTGTTAAAAGTATTATTTTTTTCATCTTCAATCCCTTATGCCTTTTGCTCTTCTTTTCTTACAAAGAAGAGCCCTGTTGTGAGAGTCATAAAGATCATCATTAACATAGTAAATAGACCTAATGCATCACCACCATTGGATTGAATTGGTGCCTTGTCACAACCACAGTTAATTCCTGCATCCAATCGTAAATTATTACCAGCTACACTATTGTCTCCATCTCCACCTACAGTAAATGAATCACTTACTCCATTTTTATTGGATTTATTGGTTTCATCATCCTGTGCATTACCTTTATTGGAGAATACATATGCTTTATATTTATCATTATCAGGAATATTGAATTTTACCCTATAGGTTCCTGCTGCTACATCAAAGTGGTAACGTCCATTTGCATCAGTTACTGTAGTAATAGGATTACCATCCTCATCAAGAACAGGATTACCATCTTCATCTAAAAGTTCAATAACAGCACCCTCAATCACAACTTCACCATCATCATAAACACCATTTTTATTTGCATCTACCCAGAAAAGATCTCCAATTCTATATGCCTTTGATATTTCCTCTTCTACAAAGTCATTGTTTGCATCATTCTCACCGGCATCTACTGTTCCTGAGATTTGGTTGTTATTTGCAGCATTTCCGTTGTCATCATTATCGGCTCCACCTTCATGCTCGCTCACATCATCCAATCCGTCTGGTTGTGTCTCTACCGCAACATAGTCACCTGGTGTGAGGTTCTCAAAGATGTAGTTACCGTTATCATCGGTTGTTGTAGTTGCAACAGCATCACCGTCTGGTGCACCGTCGCCATCAGTATCTTGATAAAGTTTAATCTCTACATTTGAGAGGTTCTCATCTCCTGCATCATCATTATTGGTATCTTTGGAAACATTACCACTCCAGCTTCCTGGCTCCTCTTCTACAAAGTCATTGTTTGCATCATTCTCACCGGCATCTACTGTTCCTGAGATTTGGTTGTTATTTGCAGCATTTCCGTTGTCATCATTATCGGCTCCACCTTCATGCTCGCTCACATCATCCAATCCGTCTGGTTGTGTCTCTACCGCAACATAGTCACCTGGTGTGAGGTTCTCAAAGATGTAGTTACCGTTATCATCGGTTGTTGTAGTTGCAACAGCATCACCGTCTGGTGCACCGTCGCCATCAGTATCTTGATAAAGTTTAATCTCTACATTTGAGAGGTTCTCATCTCCTGCATCATCATTATTGGTATCTTTGGAAACATTACCACTCCAGCTTCCAACATTTGTAAATCCAAAATCAAGTGTCAAGTTATCTACTGTACCAACTGTTACTGTAGTACCATTATTATCATGTGTCATATCATTTTCACTGGTTGTATCATCAACACTGTTATCATCTGAACCTTCTGATGGGATAGCATCAGCCGGAGTTGGTACACTTACTGTACACTCACCGATATTCACCGGAACTTCAATCGCATAAAGACCATCATTATTTGTTGTTGCATTATAATCTACTCCATTACACGTTGCGGTAACAGTTGTATTTTCAACTGCTGTAATATTTCCTGTACTTGCATTACCATCATTATCATCTTCAATCCAGACTCTGTCTCCAATCTTAACCAATGGGGTAATAGCAAAATTTATCTCTGTTATATTGTCACTTTCCACAGAGACAGCTATTTTTCCATCAGCTGTCCCATCTGTTGATTCAGGATGAAGTGATTCGATATTTTCACCATCAAGGTTGGCACAACCTGCCGGTAGCTGTGCTGATGGAGCATCATCACCTTTGGAACCTTGTGTTTGTGAAAGTATAAGCGTATAGTTTGTATCAGCAGATATTCCATCAGCATTATAGAATGCATAACTTCCAGCTTCTCCAATTTCAGTCGATGCCAGTACTTTATTGTCACTATCAATCAAATTGATATAGAGTGCTGTAGTATCATCACAGCTTTTTGAAGTACCATTTCCATCTACTTTATCATTTCTTTCCATATCCAAAAAGAGCTTTCCTGAAATACTAATTGTTGTAAATGGTGCTTTAAACGTTGCAACATCAGACTCACGACACGCTCCATCAATTACTTTATAACCTAGTGATGCGATGGTATCACCATCATTAGGATCTACCTTTAGATCACAGATATCACTACCATCAATTATATCATCTACACTTAAGTCTGTACCATCACTAGAAAAACTTCCTCCCGAAATAGAAAGAATCTGAATTTTCAAATCATCAGTACTTGTCTCTACATCACTGATATAATCTTCAGCATGACAAGTTGATGTAAACAAATCAAAAGATCCATCTTTGTTGATTTCACTCTCTCTTGTGTAATCTTGTGCAACAGGCTTTTTATTGATAGCAAAATCCATGCCTGTTGAATCACTATCTCCCATAAATACATCCACAATCCCATTCGTATCCTCATCTGGACCAGACATGCCTGCTTCAGCTTCATTGATCCAGCCTTCACTCAGCTCTGCACCAGGAGATCCCGATCCGACAACACACGTTTTGGTTGTCAAAAGTACCTCATAATCAGTCTCAGGATGAATTTCACTGGCAAAATCATATGTACCATCATCATTTACAGCTTGTGTATCAATCACAACATTATTTTCATCTAATAGACAAACATTGAGAGGTTTCCCGTCGATAGAGTTTATAGCTTCACCGTCAATCTTACTATCATCATTGTCACATGTCTCTTCATATGCACCACCTTCATCATCATAGACAGTTCCTTTGATATGCAACGGCTTACACACCGCCAATCCTGCCATTGCAAGTGCTGAACGTGTTTGACAAGGAACATCTGGTCCGGCTACATGCGTAATTACCAGTTTTGAGATTGTTTTAAAATTAGACGTTAAAACAATATGTCCATTGGTAGCATTAGGTGTTGTTCCATCTCCGGTAATAAAATCACCACCACCTGCATCATAATGATCTTTATCAGTATGAAGTATATTATTTTCATCTTTTATCAGGCCTTTACCACTATCACCAATTTTAGTATCAATCTCTACCGCATTACCCTCGGCATCTTCTGCTGTAACAATAATACCATCTTGCCACTCCCAGTTGTCATCGTCAGCTCGTACATCACCAGAATCAACATCTCTTAAACGCCAGTTATCTAAAATCACCGGTTCAGAGAATGTTACTTCAAGTTGATAAGATTCACCCGATTCAAGATCATAACCATGTGCGGAACAACCCATACCCGTACTATCATTATAGTCACCATCTCCATAAGTACTCTGATCGCCAAGATAGAGTGTCAAATAGGGTTCACCAAAGGCTGCTGATGTACCAGAACTTGCATTGTTAAACTCAGAGTCATCATCATTTACAATCTGCATCGTTACCTCTACCTCTGCTCCTCCAGCAGTAGCAAATGTTTTAGCAGTTGTCATTGCTTCTTCACTGCTGTTCCAGTCAGAAGCACTTCCTACCTCTGCACCTTCCCATGTAATGGAAGTAGGTTGGGCACAGGTAGCTATGTCTTTAGGATCTTGCTTAACCGGTGCTGGTAAGATATAAGGGAAATCATTATCTGTAGAACAGGTTCCATCATCAACTGTACCTTCAGATACAACAATATTTTTTGTTGCATTTGCATCCCAAAGAGCACCATCTGGAATATCAGCATCTGTTGTGTCAATAGAGATTGTTACCCTTCCTGCAATCACAGGAGCAAATACAAAGGTACCGTTTTCATCTGTTACTGCGGTAGCACTGTTACCATATGCATCTTCTGCAATCACGGTAATACCTTCTGGAGCGGTAGAATCACCTGCACCAAGAGAACCATCCCCATCTACATCTTCAAACAGTGTCCCCGTTGCACATCCAAATGCCGGTGCAATACCAAAATCAAGACTATGGTCATTACTTGAAGTTGTTGTAAAGGTAATGACATTATTGTCACCATCTGCTGCTGCATCATTATCAATCGTATCATTGGCATCAGCATTTGGATTTTGTTCTGTAGGTTCTTTCTCATTGACATCACTCTGGGCAATACTGAGTTTACAATCTTCGCCAGACTTAATAGTATTATCATCCGTTAAATTTGTATTATCAATACCACCAAAGTAGTAATGACCATTTTTATCTGTTGTTGCAGTACCAATCTCTGTATCGTTACAATTTAAAGTAACATTCACATCAGACATAGGTGGTTCATTGGAATCTTGAATACCATCTTCATTAATATCCATCCAAACATAGTTACCTACTTCAATCGGTGCTGGGTCACATAGAAGTTCCACATCTCCCATACCACCGGCTTTTGCACCATAAGGCTCACGCTCTCCGCCATCTTCTGCCTTACGGTTATCAATAACTGCCTGTGCAGCAATTTTATCACCACTCTCATGACTAAAGAGTCCAATCGCCCCTGGCTGATACCAATCTGTAGCATCTACCATCCCCACAATAATATTTGGATTTCCCGGTGCCTGTGCCAAAGACCCCGATGCAGTTTCAGGGTGACCATCTTCACCAAGCTCACCATAAAAATAATCTCCTACATAAAACTCATAATAGGTATGATCGTTATCTTTATATGTTACTTCATGTGAGGCACAATCTGTCGGAGCCGCTGCTGTATTCTCATCGGTATAGCTTCCGTCTGTATTGAGACACATTCTTCGGATATCACCATTAAGGCTTCCAAAACGGTTAAAAGAACCTAAACTGGTATATCCCAAAATAAGGTTACCGTTGTTATCAAACTCAATATCTGTCAAAAGCGGTGCATGCTCATTGACCGTCAAATCAAAATACTGAGACCATTTTGTCTCTTCTTTTTTAGGATTATAGGTTCTTGGTTTCAGATATGTCAGTGTATTGGTTACAGCAATCGTCTTAAATCCATCTGCATTAAACTGCTGAATAGCTGCACCAAGACCTGGTTCATCACGGTCATCATCACCATACCCCTCAGCATCTCCAGCAATAATCTGATCAGCACATACCGAACCGATATAGACATTGGAACCTCTTACCTTAAGCGCCCATGGGCGTACCATATCATCAGCACATTTACCATCATCATATGGATTTGGAATAGCTACCGTACGAATAATCTTTCCATCTTCAGCATTGAGTATTACCAACTCTTTTGTATGAAGATTGATCGTATAGAGTTTACTTTCATCTTCACTGATATCAAGATCTCCCAGTCCAACCATAGAAGCATACTTACTAGCATTTCTATCTTTATTTTCTCCATAATCTCTATCTACCAGTTCTCCAGCTGCCTCATCCGATATAGTATCAGTAATAGAGTGAAAATTTGTCATTGTTGTTGTATTGTCATCATTAAAATGAATTTTATAGATTTGTCCAAGAGATGTTTTTACCTCATCAGCTGTATTTTCATGAGCTAAGGGAACATAACGCTTGAGTACCGCAGAAACAAAAAGATCTTTTGTACCCTTTTTCCATGCCGCACCCCATACAGATCCCGTATCAGCAAAACCCTGAACTTCTGTACGGTTCTCTCCAATAGTATCGTTATCATTAAATACCCCAATAGCAGGATTTTTAAAAGTAAACACTGTACCAAAATCTGTCGGTGCTTTACTACCACCGCCACTTTCATTTTTCCCTTCAGTATAGTAACCTGGCAAAACAACAAGCACTACATCAGGATTTGCTTGACAATAGGTAGCAGGTGAGCCGGTGGAGACATCATGTGTTGCACCGTCAGCTACAATATCAACAAGAGGATTTCCTCCCTTGGCATTACTACCCGATCCCACACCTGCCGAAGAGGGGTCAACCTCAATACGACATTTTTTACCCGTTTCAAAACCAGAAATAGTATAACTACCATTCGTATCGGTTGTAGCCGAAATGTTACTGCCGTCTTCACATGTCGCCTGAACATTAACACCAATAACAGGGGCATCCCCATTATCTACTTCATATACCCCGTTAAAATCAAAGTCTTTATAGACTGTTCCTGTAATATCTGCCAAAAGCCATGAGGTTGCCATTATAAAAACAACCAAAAATTTTGATTGCTGTACAATCAAATTTACCAAACGCATTATTTCTCCCTCATATAATACAAATGCCAACCATTTACACTACCAAGTAGGTAAAAGTCTAATTTATTAGTAAACTAAAGTGTTATTACTAGGTTAGAGGCATTACAGTTTAATCAAATTAGAATGACTAACAATTTCTCCTTATTTAGATATTTATTTATCATAATCTTGGAAAGCATTTAGCGTTTAGTTTGTAGTAACTTACATATAGGATGCAATAGGGAAACAGTATTGTTTCTACTATCTATAGTTATGAGGCTGTAAGAAGAACTAAACACTTAAACAAAAAGGTTTTTAAAATGAAATATGTAGGTATCGATATAGCAAAGAATTTTGACATTGCGTGTGTGCTGGATGAGGACAACTCTTTGATTACAAGGAACTATAGAATTAACTCAGAGTTCACAGACTTTGATATGTTCTATCGGATGTTGGAGTCAATAGATCAGGACAAGAGTCAATTTCTCATAGGTATGGAAGCTACAGGGCTTCTGTTTGAGAACTTGTATCTCTTTTTGAAAAATCTAGGTTACTCTGTGGTATTATTGAATCCATACCAAACGACAAAGTTTAGAGAGATGGATACAATGAAGTATGTAAAAAACGATAACATAGATTCTCAGATGATTGCTGCACTTTTAAAAAGTGGCAGATATGCAAAAGGCTTTGTAAGCGAAGATATTTATCAAGCGATAAAATCTTTATACAGACACAAAGCCACACTGACGCAAGAGATGAAGAATGCCAAGAGACAAGTCAGTACTTCCCTTGCGGTAGTATTTCCTGAGTTTGAACGCATAATGAAAGATCCATTTTCTGTATCAGGGATGGCTCTGCTTGAAAAATATCCTACGGCTAAGCATTATAAAGGTGCCAGTCCACAGAGAATATTAAAAGTCTTTAGAAATATTAAAGGCAATAACTTCAATTTACAAAAAGCCGGTGAGCTTTATGATTTGGCTACGACCACTATCTATCAGGGCAATGCAAAAGATGAGAGGGCTTACGTCATACTATCCAACCTTAGAAGAATTCGATTCTTAAAAGAGGAGATAGAACAATGTGAGTCTCAAATGTTTACGCTACTCAATGAATCAGAGCAGGCAGTATCTATTTCAATCTCTAAAGAAGATGAAGTGTATATCGCTGATCTTGTAGATAACCTCCGTTCTATTGACGGCGTATCAGACAAAACCATATTTGCTGTACTCAGTGAATGTGGTGATATCGCTCGTTTTAAATCAGGTCAATCGTTTATAGGTTTTTTAGGACTCTATCCAACCTTGCATCAATCTGGTAACACTACCAGGTATGGCAGGTTAGCTAAAAGAGGTGCCAAGTTGGCAAAGATGGCAATCTATCAAGCGGCTGTTGCTTGTGTACGCCACAATGCTGAACTTAAAAAGGTTTATCTTGACAAAAAATCATCTGGTCGTGCACCTAAAGAATGTATAGTGGTGGTTGCCAGGAAACTAGCAATGATCATCTATTCAATCTATAAGAATAATACACCATACAACCCAGCAAGAGTGTTCAGCACTCAAGCTAGTTTAAGTCATTAAATTTGATTAACAATGTAATGTGAAATAACCCATTAATAACACTTTAGTCCAACTTCATTTAATCGTTGGCATCCGTATTTTTAATATTTGATGAAACTAAGTTCCATCTTTAAAACACTCATACTCTTAGAGTAAATTTAAGTGCTCAAAAGATGATTATAGACTGTTTGTAATATCTGCCAAAAGCCATGAGGTTGCCATTATAAAAACAACCAAAAATTTTGATTGCTGTACAATCAAATTTACCAAACGCATTACTTCTCCCTTTTTATTTTTACTAGAGTTAACACGCTATAGTAACATGCAAACCTTAAATCTTATATCAAAGTGATTTTCCTGCTTGATTTTCCTGCTGATATTATTTTCTTTGAATTTTCCATTTTTGCTTTTGAGCATCCCAATATGCTTCATAATAACTACGATCATTTTTTGCTGTTTGGGTAATAAGTGCATAAGAAAAAGGGATTGTCTGAAGCTCCAGTATATTTTTGCCTTTTACTTTTATTTTACGAATATTTTCGTTTGCTATGGGAAGTTCCAATAGTTTTTGAGGAGAATTTAGCACTTTTCCATTATTTATTTGATAAGCATACAATCCATTATCTCTAGCAGAACCTACTAAAAGATACTTTCCTTTCTCACTTTTTATAAGCATCATACTTAGAACATCAAAACCTTTGATTTTTTGTAAAATCTCTTTGTTTTTTGGATTGACATGATAAATCACCCCTTTTTGTTTTTGATAATCTGACTCATCTATGGCTGCAATCCAAAGTGTTTTATCTTCACAGTCATAAGTAATTGCATTCATACCAAAAGGGTTGGCAGAAGAGGGAAATATATCATCAAAATGCATAAAAATAGAGAGTTTTCCTGTTTTGCTATCTAGTTTATAGATATTTTTTTGCAGATTGAAAGTCGCAGGAGTAATAGAAATAAAAGGCATAGGTACCAGATAGAGGTTACCTTTTTCATCCAGCGTATAGGTAGAAAAGTGTTCATACTGTTTCCACTGTTTGGAATAAAGCGTTTTTTTTAAACTTTTTCCATAATGAAAAGCAATGCCTCTAAAATGCTTTTGGGAAAGATCTATCAAAACTGGCTGGGGTATCTTAAGTCTATTTAAAAACTGTGGTGGTCTGGCACATGTTTTATGTATATGAAACCCTCCTATAGTCTCTTCAGAGTCATTTTTCACATGACTTGTAACGGTTAACTCTTTTTTGACTACAACAAAATATCCTACAACAGCAAGAACCAAAATAGAAAGCACAATAGGGAGATATTTACGCATACTTTACCTTTTTTGAAGTGGAATAAATTTTGGACCTACTGTACACGGCCATACTTTGACCTGTAGATTACCATCTTGACCAATGAGTGTATCTGCCCAACAATATTCATGTCCTGTTCTGGCATCATTACGTATACGTGGAACATACCATAAAACAATATTCTCCTGCTTTATATTTTCAGGCTTTTCAATATAACGCTCTACACCATCCTCTTTAAGATTACAACATGAACCCAAAGTAAGCAGATCTTTGTCTCCTTCGCTCTCCTTAAATTTTGTTACAAAAAGTGTCGCATGATCTCCTCTACTATTATCTTTAAACTGTCCATGATTTGGCTCAATATAGTATCCATTTTTTCCATTGGCAGAAGAGACTATTTTATAAGGATACTGACGGCTGTCTGCTACCTGCTCACTATTCTCTTTTTGCCAGAGTTTCCATCTACCGTCATAACTGTAAAAATTCTCTTTCTCATTCAATGCCATATCGATACGCATAACCGGTCGATAGATAGCATTATCCCCACAACCTCTACCTTTATTAACCCCTACTACACGAAAAGATCCGTCATTGTAGAACTCAAAACGATTCTCATAACGGTAATTGCATGCCATAGGCCATTTTGGATTACGAAAATCCTGTGTCAGCATAAATCCATCATTGGATTTAAGTTCTTTAACCTGAGGTCCGTTAAATGCCAAAACTACAGAGGTAGAGAAGAGAGGACATCCCATAGCATCATTGTAACCAAAAAGATAATTACCATCCTCTCCACGAATAAACTCTACCCTTCTTCCTTCAATATAGGTTTCTGTACTGGTATCTAACTCTTCTGCCCCTTTTTCCTGATAACTTACATGCCAATCTACAATCTTTGCCGAAGATATCACGGGTAAACCTTTAAAACTGACATTACGGATTTCCAATCCATCTGATCCTGTCAGACGATAGGTAATTTTCCAACCATTTTTCTCCAGTAACGTATCTTTTTGGCAAAAATTTTTCATAATATAGCGATTTTGCAAACTTCTTTCACTAATACAGGCAGGGGTTGTTGTCTTTCCCAATCCTGCCCACTTTGCAGCAGCCAATTTTAACTCTGTTAAATCTACTACAGCCCAAAGTGCCTGTTCACGCTTATGGTCTGTAAATGTAGGGGCTACACAAAGATGCTCTGTATTTTCACAAGGTGACTCTTTCATTGTGCCTCTGACATTTGCCATGGTTATATCTTTTTTAAGTGGGGTAAAACCCAACTCTTGCTTCACTTCTGGAGCATGAAGTGCTATAGCTTGGGCAATATGCGTCAGACGTAATGATATATCTGGCTGCATACCAGTATAACGTTCTACTGAAAGTACTTTTTGTGCTTCTACATCTACAATAGCTCTTGTTGTTGTATTGGTTACAAAGTTATATTTTTCTGCCTGATAACAATGGTGTTGCTGACATATTTTTTGTGCTTCTTTATTGAGTGTACTGACAATGGCAGGAAGGATACGCATCATATCATTATGTAGAAGTTTGTCCCCTTCTCTAGTATCCTGAAGGAAATTTATATCTTGAAGCAGGATTTTTTGTGCTTCTTGGGCTTGATTGTCCAATTCACTGTTTTGCAGAGGAAGAACAGTCTGTCTATTTTTAATCATTGCTTTGATATCTGACAAATAGCTCTGTACTTCAGGAATGGCTTGGTAGATACTCTTTTCATAGTGAGGTAAAATAACTTTTTCTTCTACAGAAGCTGTCACTCTCTTTTCAACTTTTGAATTTTGAATCTCTTGAGGAGAAAACCAATAGATCACAAGTGCAACCATTCCTATCATCAAAATGAAAATACTTATTTTTATCTCTTTAGTCACTATTTATCCATTTCAAAATAATATGGGGGTTGTATCTGAATATAGATTATAGCACTTAGAGATAAAAGTAATATGATGGTGAAAAGTAGGAGTAATGTTCTTTTTTCTAAATATTTCTTATACTCTTGAATCAACACAATCCAAGGAGAAGAGAAAAAAAGTACTATAAACAGATGTTGCACTCTAAAACCATAAAAATAATCCAATATGGTTGCAAGCAAAGAGAGTATGGTTGCAAAAAATACTTGAGCGTATGGTTTGACAGGTGTTGTTTTTGGATCTGTCAACATAAAAAGTATAAAAACAATAAAAGAGACCGAGTAGAAACGATAATAGATACTTTCCATAATTAAAACAGGATCACTCTTGATTATTATAAAATATTGAAAAAGGAGATAGGTTAAAATAAAACTGACAGGAACTATCCATCTGTTTACACGGTACAAGATAGAAACACCCAAAATACCAACTGCTCCCAACATCCAGATTTGGTCACCCAATTGTCCCAATACAATATGAGCATCATGGTAAAAGAAAAGCAATCCTGAAATAAGTGCAAAATTTGAAGGATTAAAAAAATGTTTTCCATGATAATGTAAAAATTGTTTTTGCAATAATGCAAAAAATACAACTGCAAAATAAATAATATAGTGAGGCGTTACCATCATCAGCATAACACCTATAGCTGTTGAAAGTGAAGAAAAAGAGATAAAATTTAATGTTTTATTTCGCAGATAATAGAGTAAATGTTCTATGAAAAATGTAAATAGAAGTATTCCTGCTATCTCCTTCCATGCAAGATAAATATGGGCTGTATATTTACCTGCTATAAGAAGAAGCAGAAGATTGATAAGTTGTTGTAACTGTGGATGCAATGTTATCATTTTACAGAAGTAGAATTTTACTCTACTTCTGCATCAATCACATCGTCATCATCTGCTTTTTTTGCTTCTGGATTTGCACCGCCTTGCTCTTTAGCATACATCGCTTCTGCAAGCTTATGTGACTTTTCTGTTAAAGCTTTTACTTTCTCTTCTATTTGTTCTTTTGTTACAGAGTCATCTTTGAGTGTCTCTTCCAAGTCAGTAATAGCAGCTTCAATAGATGCTTTTTCTGTTGCATCAAAATTTTCACCTAAATCTTCTAAAGATTTTTTAGTTTGATGAACAAGTGCATCTGCTTGGTTTCTTGCTTCAACGACTGCTTTTCTTTTTTCATCTTCAGCTTTATTCGCTTCAGCATCCTGTACCATTTTTTCAATCTCTTCGTCACTTAGTCCGCTCGAACCAGTAATTTTAATCTCTTGAGATTTACCTGTACCTTTATCTGCTGCCGATACTGTCAGAATACCATTGGCATCAATATCAAATGTTACTTCAATTTGTGGTACACCACGTGGTGCTGCTGGAATATCTCTAAGCTCAAACATACCTAGTGACTTGTTATCTTTAGAGAACTCTCTCTCCCCTTGAAGTACATGAATACTTACTGCTGGCTGGTTATCTTCTGCAGTTGAGAATACTTGTGATTTTTTAGCAGGAATTGTTGTTCCTTTTTCAATCACTTTCGTTGTTACTCCACCAAGTGTCTCAATACCAAGAGAAAGAGGTGTTACATCAAGCAATAATACATCTTTTACATCACCTGCGAGTACCCCACCTTGGATAGCCGCACCCAATGCAACTACTTCATCTGGGTTTACAGATTTGTTAAGCTCTTTACCAAAGAATTTTTTCATCTCTTCCTGTACCAATGGTACACGTGTTGATCCACCCACCATAACAACTTCGTTAATATCAGAAGTACTTAGACCTGCATCTTTAAGTACTCCCTGTACAGTTTTGATAGTTGATGCCACAAGATCAGCAATCAATGACTCAAATTTCGCTCTGGTAATTTTAGTTACCAAGTGTTTTGGTCCTGTTGCATCTGCTGTAATAAACGGCAAGTTAATCTCAGTTTCTGTAGAGCTTGAAAGTTCTTTTTTCGCTGTTTCTGCTGCATCTTTCACACGTTGTAACGCCATTACGTCTGCTTTTACATCGATACCAGTTTCATTTTTAAACTCTTCAGCAACATAATCAATAATTTTATTATCAAAATCATCACCACCAAGGAACGCGTCCCCACCTGTAGCCATAACCTCAACAACACCATCACCAGTCTCAAGTGCAGTTACATCAAATGTACCACCACCTAAATCATAAACAACGATTTGCTCAGACTCTTTTTTGTCAAGTCCATAGGCAAGTGCTGCAGATGTTGGCTCATTAATAATACGAAGTACATTTAACCCTGCAATTGTTCCTGCTTCTTTGGTTGCTTTTCTTTGTGCATCGTTGAAGTATGCAGGTACAGTAATAACTGCATCTGTTACAGTCTCACCAAGGTAAGCTTCTGCATCCTCTTTCATTTTCATAAGTACTTTTGCAGAAATTTCCTGAGGTGTATATGTTTTACCAGCAACTTCAATCGCACAGGCACCTGAACGGTCAATAATATGATATGGAAGTTTAGATTGAGCCTCTTTAGCCTTCTCTTCACTCATCATAAGACCCATAATTCTCTTAATAGAGTAGATAGTCTTCTCTGGGTTTGTGATTGCCTGACGTTTTGCAGACTCACCAACTAGAATCTCACCTTTATCTGTAAATGCAACAATAGAAGGCGTTGTATTTTTACCCTCTTTATTTGCAATAATCTTTGCTTCACCATTTTCAAACACTGCCATTGCAGAGTTTGTTGTTCCTAAATCTATTCCTAATACTTTTGCCATATTAAAATCCTTTAAATTTTTTTCTTTCTACTGTTATTATACTCTAATCATCATCGATATCAATGCAACTTTAGTTGCATCTGCTAAAGTTTAGATTATTGAGAGATTTTCAAGCCTCGCGTTATGCTCGGTTCCGTACTTGAAATAAGTGACATCTAGTCACTTATTTACAAGTACTCACCATCGCTGGTCTCAAAATACGATCTTTTATCGTATACCCTTTTTGCATCACCTGTACTACATCACCTTCATTATGCTCATCACTCTCGACTTGCATAATGGCTTGATGTACTTCTGGGTCAAACTCACCTTCGCAAGATACTTCTTTGATATGGTTTTTTTCCAATATCTTTTTGAGCTGTTCATACGTAAGCGTAACTCCCTCTTTCATTTGCTTTAACACTTCAGAAGAATTCTCTTCTTCTGCACCCTCTATTGAGGCTAAAGCATTTTCAAATGAATCTATTACTGCTAAAATATCTTTAGCAAAACTTTCATTGGCATAAGAGACTGCATTCATCTTATCTTTTTCCAAACGGCGTTTAGAATTTTCAAAATCAGCATGTGCTCTTAAATACTTATCTTTATACTCTGCAGCTTCAAGAAGTGCTGCTTCAAGTGGATCTACTTCTGTAGTCTCTTCCTGTGCTTCTACTTCTGTTTGCTCTTCAGCCTGTTCAGACGTTTCAAGGTTTTCATTTTCCTGACTCATTTACCAGACCTCCTTTATACAAAAAATTGCATTACTTATGCAATGCTTAAGTGCATTATACAACATTGAGTGTCTCTTTGTCAAGTACTAGTTGAGTTAAAATGACTCAACTTTGTCTTTGAAGAAATTTATCCTATGTGGATATCTACATAATTTATAAATTGAATAGGTGCTTAAATCCCATTGTGAATCTCTGGGTATCTCAAAATTAAGAGGTGTGAAAATGAATAAAAAAATAAAGGGGGAATAAAAAGGTGTTGCCAAGAGACAACACCCTGCAAAGAGAAGAAGTAAAGCCTAGTTACGAATACCTAAGTCAGCTTTAATGGTATTCCATCTTTGCAAATCTACTTTTTTCAAGTATCTCATGAGTCTTCTTCTTTGACCTACAAGTTTAAGTAGTCCAAGTCTTGAAGAGTGATCTTTTTTATTTGTTTTAAGGTGTTCAGTTAAATAAAGTATTCTTTCTGTTAAAAGAGCAACCTGTATCTCTGTTGAACCTGTATCGTTTTCGCCTCTTGCGTACTTAGCAATAATTTCTGCTTTTTTCGCCTGATCTAAAGCCATAATGACCTCCTGATTGGTAGTTATTCTCAAAATGAGTTTGAAATTATAGTGAAATAAGCTTATCTATGCCTTATATAATGACAGCTTAATATAAAGTAGAGTAAAATACTCCTAATTAAGAAAAAGGTTTTTTCATGTTATTAACACGTGCCAGCGAATATGCTCTTCTCTCTTTAGATGTTCTTCGTAAGGCTGATACCCCATTGGGTGCAGAGCAAATAGCCAATGAGCTTTCTATTCCTAAAAGTTTTTTAGCCAAAATTTTACAAAGTTTAGCCAAACATGAAATTCTTGAATCGAAAAAAGGCGCACATGGGGGATTCATTTTGTCCAAACCCATGGAAAAAATTTCTGTTAATGATATTATCTTTGCAGCAGAAGGAAAAACACCTGCAGTCTTTGACTGCATTTCCTACTCTGATACCTGCCCTAATGGTGCAATTGGAACCTGTGCCATCTCTCCTTTTATTGCAAATTTTCAAACTAAAATTGATGATTTTCTTAACGGTTTAATGCTTAGTGATATTCTTTAATCATTTTTAAAACCTAACCAATGGTTGATACTATCAACCCTACGCTATAATATACCAATATTTAATTTCAACAAGGTACAAACAATGCAACCACATATTTATCACCTCTCCCACATAGACCTTGATGGTTATGGATGTCAATATCTTTCACAACAATGTTTTCATACAATAGAGTGCTACAATGCCAACTATGGACCAGAAGTATCAGCCCGCCTTGAAGAGATTGTTACAAAAATTGAACAAGACAAATTTATACAGGGAGATAAAATAGAAAGGGTCATACTGATTACTGACCTTAACCTGACTACTAAAGAAGGTAACTGGATAGAGAAAGAAGCTATACGCATTGGTGCAAAAATACAACTACTTGATCATCATGCTACAGGGGCATCTGCGGCAGAACGTTTTGCCTGGTATAAACTCAACACCTCATGTTGTGCTACACACATCACTTATGACTGGCTTCAAACACATTATAATTTTGATAAAGAAAACAATCTGACACATATTGTCCAAGCCATCAATGCAATAGATATCTGGGTAAATAATGATGAACTTTTTGAATATGGTAAAGTCATGCTGGGTATGATTTCAGGAGCCAGAGAGATAGGGCGTATTTTATTTCCCTCACAGGATAGAGCCTTTAAACTCTCCATGATAGAAGCCGCAAAAAATTTGCTCAAGGAAGAAGATGCACCAATAAAACTTGATGATACTTTACATCAAATTAAAAAAACTTTTTTCAGACAAGAAAAAGATGATACCAAAGACAATTTGGTTGCAACATATGTCACAAATCTACTGACCAAAGAAAAACAGCGTCTTACGATTACCTATAAAGGACATAAGGGTATTTTAGGATACAACATAGGGAATGCTTCTATCATAGGAAATGCCTCTATGCTTGCAAACCCTGATTATGACTTCTATATGGATATAAACTTTAGAGGAAACTTCTCTTTACGCTCCAACAATAAACTGGATGTATCAGCTATGGCTGCAGAGATTGGAAACGGAGGTGGACATGTCAATGCAGCAGGAGGGAAGATAGAGGGATACAAAGACTCTTTTGTCTATGCAGATGTACGTAAATTTGTTCAAGATTATATTGATAAGAAAGATTCGAAGTAGTAAAGAGAATATTTTTGATTCTGCAATTAAAGAAATAATTTATGCAAAGAAAAAGACTTTTTGGACTAGATGTATTTAAAGGATGGGCAATTTTATTAATGATAGCCTATCATACTGTATTTGATTTAAACTATTTTCATTTTATTTCTATAAATATAAATAAAGATATTTTTTGGGTAAATTTCAGATATCTTATCGTTTCTATGTTTTTAGTTAGTGTAGGCATAAGTATGTATCTTGTACATTACCCTGCTATTCATTGGAATAAAATATATAAACGTACACTTATTTTAGGTTCTGCGTCTTGCCTTATCAGTATAGCAACCTATCTTGTTTTCCCCCACTCCTGGGTCTATTTTGGTATTTTACATTTTATTTTAGTTGCTTCATGGATAGGACTTCTTTTTTTACAGCATCCCCTTTTATCTCTTATGACTGCCATTAGTATATTAATAGGAAGTGCTATGGGTTGGCTACAAATGCACTGGCTCTTTCAAATCCTTAAAACACCATTACATCTACCCCCTCATTATACGGAGGATTTACTACAACCTTTTCCCTGGTTTGCTGCAATACTTATAGGTATTACACTTAGCTATTATGCTTATCCTATCAAAATATTTCACTACTCCTTTTTTGCATCACAAAACAGTTTCAACAAAACGCTAGCCTTCTTGGGGAGACATGCGTTAACTCTCTATCTAATACATTTACCTCTTTTATTTTATTGCTTTATGCTTATATATAAAATCATTACACCATAAGATACAAAAAATTTATATCTTCACTCTGGACTCTAAAGCTCTTGAGAGTGACATAATATCTATATTCTCAAGCTCTACCCCTGTAGGTACACCTTGGGCAATTTTAGTAAACTGTATCTCTAAACCTTTTAACTTATCTTCTATATAGAGTATCATCGTATCAGTAGCGATACTTGGAGGAAATGCAAAAATAATCTCATCCACACCACCTACTGCATAAAATAGATGTGCCTCATCCAAATCATGTACTTCTGATATCACATAATAAACACCAGAAAACTGCCCACTCTCCTCTATTGTTAAAATATCTTTTGCAGACTGTACAATGCAAAGCTTGGAAGTATCACGATAAGGATCAGAGCAGATGGCACAGAGTTCATCTTCACTCATATTATGACATTTGGAACACTTTTGAATACTATTAATACCCGTCTCTAAAGCATGCGATAGTTTCATAGCGGCAAAACCATCTACCATCACAGCATGGTATGCCATACGAATAGCCGATTTCTTACCAACAGAAGGTAAAGACTGAAAAGCTTCTACAAGGTTTTCAAAAGCTTCTATCTTGTAATGTTTAGGCATTAATCTCTTTCATAATCTACAACTTTGGAGTACTCAACCACAGTTTTTATAAAGTCAACCACTTTTAAATGCTCGGGATGTACTGCATAGGCATCCAATCCCTCTTTACTTTCAAACACCGTAATAATACTTAAATCCATAGCACGCTCTTCTTGTGAAAAATTTACCCCCACATCCATACTACGTAAACTAGGTACTGCACCCATAAGGTTTTCAAGCATCTGTTTAGCATGAATAATATTTGCTTTTTTATTCTCTTCTTTAAATTGAAATGTAACGATATGTACAACCATAATTACTACCTAAATAATGTTTTGGGCATTATAACAAAATTATGGTAGAATTCGCAAAATTTATGACCCATTTTCAAGGAGAAGCTATTATGACGCAAATGTGTTATTATGAAGTATTAGAAGTAAGTAAAGATTGTTCTGGAGCAGAACTAAAAAAAGCTTACCGTAAACTTGCAATGAAGTACCATCCTGACAGAAACCCTGATAATAAAGAAGCAGAAGAAAAATTTAAAATTGTCAATGAAGCCTATCAGGTACTCTCTGATGATGAAAAACGCTCTATCTATGACCGTTATGGGAAAGCAGGACTTGAAGGTCAAGGTGCTAGTCATGGTGGCTTTGGCGGTGGTAATATGGATGATATTATGGAGATGTTCAACTCTATGTTTGGCGGAGGTGGATTTGGTGGTGGATTTGGTCGTCAGTCACGCCGTGATCCAAGCCAAAAATATGCATTGGATTTTGAAATAGAACTACAGTTGGAGTTTCATGAAGCAGTCTTTGGATGTGAAAAGAAAATAGATATTAAATACAAAACACCATGTAATGACTGTAAAGGCACAGGGGCAAAAGATGCAAAACTTAAAACTTGTGACTACTGTGGTGGTCAAGGACAGGTACTTATGCGTCAAGGGCCTATGCAGTTTGCACAAACTTGTCCACAATGTCAAGGGCAAGGACAAAGTATTAAAGAAGCTTGTAGCAGTTGTTCGGGTAAAGGATACCACGAAAAAGAAGATACTGTTACAATAAATATTCCTGCTGGGGTAGATTCCGGTAACCGTCTTAGAGCACAAAGCTATGGTAATGAAGGTAAAAATGGTCAGCGTGGTGACCTCTATATGACTTTCATTGTAGAAGAAGATGAAAACTTTATCCGTAATGGCAATGACATCTACATTGAAGTACCTGTCTTCTTTACGCAAGCCATACTAGGAGAGACCATCTCTATTCCTGCACTTGATGGTGAGTTAGAGCTAGAACTCAAACAAAGTACCAAAGACAAGGAACAGTTTATCTTTAATGGAGAAGGTATTGCAGATGTCCATAGTGGACGCAAAGGTCGCCTTATTGCACAAGTACAGATGGTGCTACCTAAAAAAATAAATGAGGAACAAAAAGAACTCCTTGAAAAACTCCAAGAGAGTTATGGAGTAGAGAGTCGTCCTCATAAATCTACTTTTGATTCTGCTTTTGACAGAGTTAAATCTTGGTTTAAAAACTAAAATATTTTTTACCAAGAGCAACTCCTAAAGGATTGCTCTTACACTACTTTCTGATGCAGTATAACTTTATGCTCTGATACATCAAAGTTACCCTTTTCACTTCGTATATCATAGGCTATCACATATACTTCATCACCACTTTGCAAATAATTTTGTTCACCAAATTCAGCATATGCTGTAGCCCCTATAGAAACCAATGCTTCCTTTGGATAGTTACTTGCTTTTAAATGTGCAGCAATATCTTCAAGTGGTCCAAAATCTTTTTGTCCATTCATCTTCTCTATAAGCCAATCTTTCAATTGTGTATAAAAGTATGAATAACCAAGTAGTGGTGCATCCACACCATAAGGGTGTATAATACCATCACGCTTCACAAATGAACAAAGATGATAGTTATCCATCACACCACCCTCTTCAAACTTATCTATAGCTATCCATCTGTCACCTATACCTTTAGAGTTTTCTCCCCATGACTTCTTCTGGGATATCTTTTTCGCACCCTCTTTTCTAATCGTACAATCATTGAATGTTGTAAATTTTTTTGCTTGAAGATCAATAACCTTATAATTATCATCATAGATAACATCAAAAAGTACTGCTATCTCTGGTTCAACTTGTGCATTTGCTTGAAAAGTAGGAAGAGTAAGCCTATCAGTACCAATAGGATAAAGACCTAAAAAACTCTTAGAGCCAGGCAGATAAAAAGGAAAAATACCTTTAGGGGCATCAGCCGTCTGAGTTACAACATCTTTAAAATCTTCAAGTTCACCCGCTTGCTCCAAATGATGTGCAAAATTACCTGCAACACCTAAACATATAACATCTTTTAATTGCATAGAAATATCCTTAGATAAAATTTGTATAGTATAGCTTAGAGATAATTAGTTTATGTTTGGATGAAATAAAATATTAGAAGTAAAATCTATCTGCTGTTCTATACAGCAGATAGTTTGTAGTAAAACTTAAATTATGCGTTAGCTACAACATCTTTAAGTGTTTTACCCATTTTAAATTTAGGTGCAGTATGTGCTGCTTTCGTATAAGTTTTATCTGTTCCTGGAACTTTACCTGATTTTTCTGCAACCTCTACTGTTGAAAATGTACCAAATCCTACTAAAGATACTGATTCTTTTTTCACAAGTGCTTCTGTTACTGAATCAATAAATGCTTTTACCGCTCTTTCAGCTGCTGCCTTAGTATCAAACTCACCATTTTTTTGTACCAACTCTACAAAATCTGCTTTTGTCATTCTTTTTCCTTTATTTTTTTAAGATAGACTCATTATAACACAACACTCTCTTAAAAACAGATAAAAAACGTATAAAAAATTCTATTTTAGATAAGAATATAAGAAATTTTGATATTTTTTAGATAGATATAAAGAAAGGATAATAACATTTTTTTTAAATAAAGATGGTGCGCACGAGAGGATTTGAACCTCCACGCCCATAAGGCACTACCCCCTCAAGGTAGCGTGTCTACCGTTCCACCACGTGCGCAATGTAGATCATAGTTAAAGTACTATTAAAGTAAAAACTGAGGGTAAAAAAAAGTTGTGGTGAAATTATACCACCACAACCTTTTAGCTTCTTTAAAACTTATCCAATAAATGGGTTAGCATAAAGAGCGATAAGCGCAATTACCAATGTATAGATAACTTGTGCTTCGATCATTGCAAGAGCAATAAACATTGTAGTCATTAGTTTACCACCAAGACCTGGGTTACGTGCAGTTCCTGCAATTGTAGCAGCAGCAGTGTGTCCCATACCAATAGCTCCACCAAGAGCAGCAAGACCAAGACCAACACCAGCAGCAACTACTGAGTATGCTTTAATCATAGATTCACCTTCACCAGCGAAAGCAACAGCACCAAGTGCTAAGAAAAGTAAGAAAAACTTTTTCATTTTATATCCTTTAAATTCATAGATTTTAAGTCTCTCCGACTGTGTCTAAAGTCTGTTCGGCTAGCGTAAATGATGTCTCCATCACCAACAACCACATAAATGTAAGCTGTTTCCCTACTAATTACTTTATAAACGCGAAATTATATCTAAATATAATTTAATCTATGCTAAAAATTCCGGTGTTGCCAACTCTACTTTTTTACCTTTTTGTTCCATAACAACTACAGTAATAGCATCACCTTCACTATATCGTTCGGAAAGATTGTTAACACGCTCCTTTGCTACTTTGGAAATGTGAAGCAAAGCATCAAAACCATCTGGCATTTCAACAAAAATACCAAAGTCAACAATACGTTTTACTTTCCCCTCATAGCTCTTTCCTACTTTATATTCCATCTGTTTTTTTACGGGTGTATCTACAAGACTCTCAATATGTGCTTTAGCCTGTGCTACCTTCTCTTTGTCTCCTCCAGAAAGTTTTACAGCACCCACATCACGATCAAGGTCAATACTCACTTCAAATTTCTCAATAATTTCTCTAATAGTAGATCCCGCTTTACCTATAATATCTACTATTTTAGACGGATGTACACTAAAGTGTTCTGTAGTTGGAAGAGCTGTACTGGTTTCTATGGATTTAGCTGCATCTTCCATTAAATTAAGTATATGCTGTTTACCTTTAGTTGCTTTTCCCAGTGCATCTTTAAGAACAGACAGATCAATACCACCCAACTTAATATCCATTTGCAAAGCAGTAATACCCTGTGCCGTTCCAGCAACTTTAAAGTCCATATCTCCATCATGATCTTCAAGTCCCATAATATCAGTAAGTACAGCATATTTATCACCTTCACTTACTAATCCCATAGCAATACCAGCTACAAGCTGTGTAGTCTTTACCTCCGCTGCACGTAATGCCAATGCACCTCCACAGATGGTCGCCATAGAAGATGAACCATTGGACTCCAGAATTTCAGAAACCAAACGGATACTGCCATTATAATCTAACGGAATGGTTGGTTCTAATGCACGTTTACCCAAATTACCATGTCCCAGTTCTCTACGTCCAGGAGCACCTATAAATTTGGCATCTCCCACTGAATAACCAGGGAAATTATAATGTACCATAAACTGCTCTGACTGAGAATTCTGCTGTGTAATAAGTTCATACATCTGTGCATCTTTTTTATCACCCAGTGTTACCGTAACAAGTGCTTGCGTCTCTCCTCTTGTAAAGAGACATGAACCATGTACAGAAGGTAATAAATTTGTTTCTATGGTAATAGGGCGTACTTCATCCATAGCTCTTCCGTCAGCACGAATACCCTTTTCAAGTATCATAGCACGTACTACCCTTTTTTTATAAGATTCCAATACTTTGGAAACCAGCTCTTTATCTACTTCTTTCCCCTCTTCTTCCAATGTTTCCAAAATAGAAGTACGTACTTTTTTTAATTCAGATGAACGTTCTGACTTTGCCATATGTGCAATAGCTCTCTCTACGGCCTTGCTATAATGCTCTTCTATATAAGCATAAAGTATTTCATCTACTTTATCTTCTGCCAATACAAGTTCTATTGGTTCACGTACCAAAGCGCTAAAGGATTGAACGTATGCTATTGTTGCTGTTTCTATTGCATCTGCTGCCATAGCGATAATATCTACAAGCATATCTTCTGATAACTCATTGGTATGCTGTACTCCATCTTTTTGTGTTGGTAAAGTACGCATCTCTATCATGACAACATCTTTTCCTGAACCAACAACAAGTAAATCAAGTTCACTCTTATCAAGTTGAGTGTTTGTAGGATTGACAATAATCTTATCTTCTACTCTACCCATACGTACAGCCGCAATACTTGTTGTTACAGGAATATCAGAAACAAAAAGAGCTGCATTGGCAGCATGTAAAGCAGCAATCTGCATATCTACCTCAGCATCACTACTTACAACCATAACCGTAATAGTCACTGGATAATGAAATCCTTTGGGGAATAGAGGACGTAATGAACGGTCAACTATACGTGATGTCAATGTCTCAAAATCTCCCGGTTTTGTTTCTCTCTTAATAAATCCTCCCGGAATTTTAGCAGCAGCATAAGACTTTTCCATATATTGAACAGTAAGAGGCAAAAAATCTTCATCTACAGGCTTTTCATCTATTGCTACAGCAGCGATCAGTACTGCTTTACCTTGTCTGTACATAACTGCACCTGAAGCTTGCTTTGCTATTTTATTACACTCATATATCTCTTTAAGATTATTAACATCTATCTCTATTATTTGTTCATTCATTCATTTTTTCCTTCTATGGATATGGTTATTCAACGACTTGGGCTGTTTTTCTTTTTTTCTCTTATGCTTTGACAATCTTGCGGATTTCATCAAAATCAACGCTATCAAAGTTTTGATAATAGTATTCTATCGAAATATAGTCTTGTATCTTATGAGGACAAAATACTCCATCACATACCGTATGCAAATTCTCATAGACTGATCTATCTAAAATAGGGGTTGCAATATAGATGTTTTTTGCCCCTCTTGCAATAGCAGACTTCAATGCGATCATCATGGTAAGTCCAGTTTCAATACACTCATCGACAAGAACAACATACTTTCCCTCTAAAGAAACAAGATCTTTTCCTTTACGATATTTATAGACATAGTCCAAGACTTCATCTTCATATTTTCTATCTGCCTCACTATAGACATAATCTTCATTGATTTCAAAAGCATCAATAAGTGCCTTATGCATAACTACTTCCTGTGTCTCAGAAATCATAGCAATGGGTAATTCAGGGTTATTCGGTGCAAAAACAGATTCACTTAGTAAGATATCCATCTGTGCATGACATGCTTTTGCAATTTTATCAGCAAAATATACACCCTCTTCACTAATACCAATTATCACTGTTTTATTCTTAGAGAGTAACTCTAAAGGTAATGTTTCTATCAGTTGTTTGGAAGCATCTTCTCTATCTATAAAATAGACATTAGGGGTTAAATCGTTGGACATAATCTGCTCCTGGAAATTGTTTCAAAATCTCTTCCTTATCAAAAGTATAACGAAATTCATCTATATAATGTATCAAAAGTGCATAGGCATGATTTAACTCTTCCATCTTTTGTACTGTTCCGCCAATATCAGGATGATTCTTTTTTACTAGAAACCGATACTGTTTTTTAACCTCTGCACGAGTGATAAATTTTGGTAAAGCCAATACTTCCAAAGCTTTTTCTATCTCATCTACAGGATTTGTCATCTTCTCTAATTCCCTGTACCTACACTGCCAAAAGGGATAAAGTTTAACTGCACATAAAATGCCGTATCTACAGTAGAACCTGTAGGTCTTGGTGTAATATTTTGCCGAAAAGAAGAAGAGATGCTCCAACAATCACAATGATAAGTTCCTCCAAATTGCCACTGTTTACTGGAACCATTATCAAGATTATATGTTAAATCCCCTTGAAAAAAAAGCTTGTCATTATAAGTATAGGTAAAACTTAAATCAATATCATTAGAAGCTATAGCATCCTTATTATCTGGTAAAACATCTGTGAAAGTATGTCCTATACTCAAAGCGTATAAGACATCACTATAAGTTATATGGGTAGAAGATTCCCTGATTTTTTTATACTCATGAGAATAGATGATACGATTATAAACAGTCCATAATTTATCCCATCTGTACTCTATTTCATTACTCATATCTGCAAATTTATAATCTCTGTTTAGATAATATTTCTGCGTCAATCTCTGATAAAATTTTAAACTCATATCTTCATTATAAAGATACTGACTTAATGAAAAAACATACTGTTCTTCTGGTAAACCAACAACAAAAAGTTCTTTTTGCTTTATATCAAGTTCTGAAAAATCTACAGGTTTTTGTGACTCGGTACCCGGTTTAATATAGGATAATGATGGCTGAAGCACATGTACAAAGTTGTCAAATTTCTTTGTAAGATCTGTAAATATTTTCAAATGATGAATCGTACTATAATACTCAAACTCATTATAGCTAAAATGTTTATTGTCAAAAAAGAATTTACTGTAATAAAAAGTTTCTCCAGCAGAAATATTTAAAAAATCATCAAAAAATGCTGTACTTAATTCTAAAGGCAATCTAAATTCTGCCTGTTTCATTGTTGTACCCTTTTTTCTTTCAAAATTATTAATTTTAAAATCAGCACTGTAGGTCAGATTATCTACTATCAGGGAATCTAAATATTTATGAAATTGCAAAGAGGGCAGAACCTGTAATGTTTTATCTTGATCTACATCATCACGAATATCAATAAAATATTTGGCATTTAATCCTATATAATAGTTATTGTTCTGGGCAAAATAATTCAATCTTGATTCCTGCAAAGGAGTAAGACCAAAATGCTCCAAACTACTCTTTTGTAAATTAAGATAGTCAATATCATTTAAAAATGTGCTGTTGATATAGAGTCCATCAACAAAATCCTGCGAAAGATAGGCAGGCAATACTTTTGAAGATTGATAGTTAAACTCAAGACCAAAGTGACTGTCATTTTTCAAATGTTGCGTATTGGCATAATCCACTTTATCTTTAAAGTACCCCAATCGCAAAGTTCCAAAAGAGTCTGCAGTATCAACAAAACGTAATGTACTATATATTCCCAAAGAACGATTGGTTCGTATTTGAGGGTTAAACTCAATATCCATACTTTCAGAAACAGCCCAATAGATAGGCTGTTCATAAAGAAATCCCTCAAGTTCGGAGTATCCAAAAGTAGGGAAAAGCAATCCTGAACTTCTTTGTTTATTGGTTGAAAAAGCAAAATAGGGAGAATAAAATACAGGAATATCTCCCATATACACCTTTGCATCATAGATTTTAATATATTTATCTTTCCTGTTATAGGTTGATTTTGAGAAAACCATTTTCCATAAAGGATTGTCTATTTCACAACTGGACAATACAGATTTTCCTAGAGTATAGGTATTCTTTTTTTTATATCCACTCTTGGAAAAAATCCATATATCATCTTTACTTACCAAAAAAAGCTCATCAAAACTCACCTCTTTTGTTTGTGTATTAATTTCCAAATGTTTTGTATGTTCTTTAGTACCTTTATAACCGATAACTTCAATATTCCCATCTAGTATTAAAAGTTTTTTACTTTTATCATACAAAGCAGAATCTGCTTTAATCACTGCATTATTATAGTAAACACTTACCCCCTCTTTTGCATAAACAGATGTCTTGGTACTTCTGATACTTTTTGCAGTAACTTCTATTTTATCAGTCTGAGGAGAAGCATATAAAAGTATAGAGAACATTAGTGCAAAAACACTATAAAATCTCATATTATTTAAAATCACTTTTACACCAAAATAGCGACTATAATGCCTGATATGCAATATCTGTACGACACTGCTTTCCTGCAAAATGCACCTGTCCAACTAACATATAGGCACGTTTTTGAGCTTGGGCGATACTCTCTCCAAGACCAACACAGACCAATACCCTACCTCCACTGGCATAAAGTTTTCCATCTTCTCCACGAGAGACACCTGCATAAGAGATATGAGCATTTTCTTTAAGATCTTCATGATAGATATCATCTAAAATTATTTCAGCAGGGGGTGTGCTTTTATAAGGATAATCTTTAGAAGCCATTACTACACCTACTGCATATTTATCATGAAACTCAATCGTTGCATTTTTCAGATTACCTGTGGCAGCTTTATAAAAAAGTTCGGATGCCGGAGATTTAAGTAAAGGCATAAGCTCTTCACATTCTGGGTCGCCAAAACGTACATTGTACTCTAAAATAATTGGTTCACCTTTAACCACCATCACACCAATAAAAAGTACACCTTTAAACGGCATACCTTCAGATTTCATTCCTTCCAATGTAGGAACAATGACACGCTCATCCAGTTTTCTATATATTTCATCATTTACAAGTGGTGTTGGTGCATATGCCCCCATACCACCAGTATTTGGACCTTCATCATTGTTTAAAAGTCTTTTATGATCCTGTGCCGCAGGAAGTACTACATAGTCCTCTCCATCACAAATAGCAAACACAGAAAGTTCATAACCATCTAAAAACTCTTCAACCACTATTTTAGTACCTGCATCCCCAAAGGAGTTACCAGAGAGCATTTCACCTGCAGCTTTTTTCGCTTCATCATGACTCTGAGCAATAATCACACCTTTACCACCACAAAGCCCATCTGCTTTTACAACAATTGGTGCTTCTAAAGTTTCAATAAATTTATAGGCATCCTGCAAAGAGTCTGTTTCAATATATGCAGCTGTTGGTACATTGTGACGTGCTAAAAAGTTTTTCATAAAAATTTTAGAACCTTCCAGTTGCGCAGCCTGTTTTGATGGTCCAAAGATTGTAAGTCCACGTGCTTCAAATACATCAACAACACCCTCAACCAAAGGTCCTTCTGGTCCTACTATAGTTAGGTCAACACCATTGGCTTCAACAAAATCTGCCAACTCTGAAAAATCTGGGATAGTAAGGTTTTCACCTAAAGCATCTGTCGCACCATTGCCTGGAGCAAAATAAATCTTTTCCACATTCTCATCTTTGCTTAACGCTAATCCGATAGAGTACTCTCTGCCACCTGCACCTAAAATTAATACATTCATCTATTTCTCCGAAAAATTAAAAATTAAAAGCAAACAACTAAATTAAAATTTTAAAAAAACCAGTTTTGCCTTTAAGACTTTTAGTAGTGGCAATAATTGTGCGTAGAGAGTTTTGTAAAATGCTTGAAGACGAACTTTTCAAATTCATCGATGGCATTTTGCAAAGCTCTATGCGTGCAAGGATTTCCGCTAATAAAAGCCCCAGGTGAGCGTTCTGCTTAAGTTAGCCCTAATAAGCCAACGGTGTAGGAGAGAGTCTCTCTTTAGGGGGAAATTTCTCATCCAAACAATGGATTAAAACAAAAATGCCCACACACCAAAAGACTACATGTCCCACTAAGATTAATGTTGGACCCCAAATACAGTCGTCGCATCACCCAGGTTGATTAGATTATAACCTATTTGGAGTTAGAAGCGATTAAATTTGTTTTGCTTTTTCAACACATGCGTTAATCGTAGGTGTATTTGCTACTACATAATTTGCATTTACAGGCAGATATTCTTTGGTAGCTTCTCCAATAACAACAGCGGTATAACTTTCATCCCAAGTAAAATTTTTTAAGAAACAGTGTATTGTTGAGGGTGAGGTAAAAATAATCACTGCATTTTTCTTGGGTTTTTTATTTTTATCATATGTTTTACATTGTGTTTCATAAATAATTTTTTCATCAAGCATGATACCTTTGGAAGCAAGAAAAGCTTTTGAATTAAAAGAAACTTCTTTGGGTCGCAGATAGAGGATATGTTTATCTCTAAATCTTTTTACAATCTCTTCACTTAATACTTTTCCATAAAATGATTCAGGCTGATATACAACCTTTCCACCCAATGACTCAATCTGCTTTGTTGTAGCACTTCCTATAGAGAGGCAGGGTATCTCTTTCCATTTTGGATTTAAGACCTCTGCACTTTTTACCGCCTGCTTGGATGTAAACATCAATATATCACAATCTGATAAATCTACTTCTGCTACTACTAGTTGAAAACCAATCATAGGTAGAGACACTGTACCTTCTTTCACAAGTGGAGAGAGAAGATAGATGAACTTTGACATTACGCTTTTACCTTTTCAAGTTCTATCATTGGCTTTCCATGTAATAAAGCATTATTCATCTCTTCATCATCATAAGGGTCAAAATGTGGTGTAATAATCCATCTTTTATTTGTATCTAATTCCTGTATTTTCTCTTCTATTTCCTCTGCAATACGATGTGCTTCAAGCAACAGCATATTGGGATGCAACACCATATGAAACTCTACAAAATTAGTTGTTCCGTCTGTACGGGTACGAAGCCAATGGTAAGAGGTCACCTCAGGATGTCTAGAGATAATTTCCCCAATGCTTGCTACCATTTCACCTTCTAATGCACGGTCAAGTAAAATAGCAATACCCTCTTGAATAATCTCATAGGATGAGTATATTATATAGATGCCAATACCCAAACCAAAGATAGCATCAATCGCATCCATACCAGTAAGCCAAACAACTCCTAAAGCAATCAGTACCGCAGCATTGGACCATAAATCAGTCTGATAGTGTAACGCATCTGCTTTTATCACTAAATTGTCAGTACTCTTGGCTACTTTTAGCAAATACTGCACTAATAAAAAAGTGACAACAATAGAGAATAACATAGCAATAATAGAAGGTAGCAATAGACTCGTTTGTGTTTTATGTGTCAGTTTTTCTATGGCAGCATAGATAATATAAAGACCAGACATCGTAATAACCGTTCCCTCAATGACTGCTGCAATGGCTTGTATTTTTCCCTTTCCGTACTGATAATCTTCATTAGGGTTTTCTTCTGATTTTTGAATGGCAAAAAAGTTAAAAATTGAGACAAGCATGTCTAAAAGTGAATCAATTGCTGAAGCCAATACTGCTACAGAACCACTGGAAATTCCAATAAGCAATTTCACTAAAACCAATAGTGTTGCAACAGAAGTAGAAACAAGTGTAGCTTTTTTTTGGGGAGAGATATTTTTTTGCACTAAAATCCTTTTTTAATAAAGGATTTTAGCATAACTATAATTAGAGTGCTTTAGTAGCCAATGATGCCACACGAGAAGCAAAGGCACCTTTATCTTTAGGTTCCAAGCCTTCAGAGAGTTTTGCAGAATCTAAAAGTATCCATGACAAATCATTAAAAAGTGTTTTATCTTCAAGACTGTCAAGCTTCTTAATCATCTCATGCTCTGGATTGATTTCCAAAATAAGAGGGGTCTCTGGTATCTCTTGCCCCATTTGAGCAAACATTGCTGCCATTCCTGCCATAGGGTCAGATGGATCTTTAAGTACACAAGATGGACTATCTGTTAAACGTGTAGTAGTTTTTACCTCTTTGACCTCTTCTCCAAGTACCTCTTTGATTTTCTCTGTTAAAGATTTGAACTCTTTGGCAATCTCTTCTTTCTCTTCTTCTGTTTTAGAATCAGGTGCATCAATAGTAGTGATATCCTTAAGTGTCCACTCTTTATAGGTACCTATCATTGGAGTCACAATAGTGTCCACCTCTTTATCATCCATAATAAGCACTTCAATGTTTGCTTTTTTGTATGCCTCAAGCAATGGAGAGTTTCTCAGTACCTTCTCATCTTCACCCGTGATATAGTAAATCTCTTTTTTCTCAGAGTCTCCACGGCTGATATACTCTTCAAAACTTACCAAACCATCTTGGGTAGAAGACTTGTATTTTACAATATCAAGAAGTAACTCTTTATTGACGTGGTCAGTATAAATTCCCTCTTTCATCACTCTATTGTACTGTGCTACAAAGGTATCTGCATCCTCACCTTTAAGCTTTTTAATGGCTTGAAGTATTTTTTTGGTTGAATTTTGTTTAATGTTTGCCAAAATTTTATTTTCTTGAAGCAACTCACGACTTACATTAAGTGGTAAATCTTCAGAATCAATAACCCCCTTAACAAAACGAAGGTACGGCGGCAACAACTCTTTGTCATCATCCGTAATAAAGACACGTTTTACGTACAACTTCACACCTGGCGTATAGTCAGCTCTGTACATATCCATAGGGGCAGTTTTTGGAATGTAGAAGAGTGTCGTAAACTCTTGTGCCCCCTCTACTTTATTGTGCAAGTACGTTAAAGGCTCATCACTGTCATGTCCTATAGACTTATAGAACTCCACATAGTCCTCTTTTTTAAGCTCTGACTTAGAGAGTGTCCATAATGCAGTTGCCGCATTGATTTGCTCAGATTTATTTACTGTTTTGGTTACGGCATCATCACCCTCACCCTCTGTCTCTTCTTCTGAGTAGTTGAGCATAATTGGGTATGCAATGTGATTAGAGTATTTTTTGACTACCTCTTGTACACGCCATTTATCTAAAAACTCTTTCTCATCTTCTTTAAGTTTAATGTAAATCACCGTACCATGTTCTTCTTTGGTTACAGGTTTTACTTCATACTCACCTGTACCATCTGTTGAGAACATATAGGCTTGCTCTTCACCCGCTTTTTTAGAGATTACATCTACCTTCTCTGCCACCATAAATACTGAGTAAAACCCTACCCCAAACTGACCGATAAGATTAGAATCTTTCTTCGCATCTCCTGTAAGATTTTCCATAAATGCTTTCGTACCAGACTTGGCAATAGTTCCCAAATGATCCATAAGGTCTTGTTCGTTCATACCGATACCATTATCACCAATAGTCAGGGAGTTGTCCTCTTTATCCAACTTGATAAATATTTTTCCAGACCACTCTTCAGATTTAAATTTTTCATTTGTAAGTGAAAGATAGTTAAATTTGTCTATCGCGTCACTTGAGTTTGATACAAGTTCACGTATAAATATCTCTTTGTTTGAGTAAAGAGAGTGTGTCATAAGCTTAAGTAGTTGCCCGATTTCTGTTTGAAACTGATGTTTTGCCATTATGTTTCTCCTGTATAATAATTTATTTTGTGGGATTATAGTCTATTTTGATAAATATTTCAAGTTTTTTCATAAGATAGTTTAGTCAAAGTGACTAAACTATAGTTCTAAAACATTCTCATATTATTAAATTTAGTATAATCTCTGTATGCCAAATAAAAAGATTGGTTCGCCTAGTGTTTTTATGGATAACATGAAATTTGTTTTATTCTTTCAACGCTTATGGCTGAAACTGAGAAACAAGCAAATTTTTCACAATTTGCTTTGGCCATAGGGAGTATGATGAGAGAGCTTATACAAAAGAGTAAACTCCCTCGTAGATTGAGTGAAATATAAAAAATTATTCCCACTCTATTGTAGCAGGAGGCTTAGAACTAATATCATAAACCACACGGTTTATACCATCAATCTCATTAATAATTCTTCTACTCATCCCTTCAAGTACATCATGAGGTACATGCGCAAAGGTAGCGGTCATACCATCTACCGACTCTACCATACGAATACATACAGTATTGTCATAGGTTCTATTGTCTCCCATGACACCTACAGACTGTACATTGAGAAGTACGGTAAAGGCTTGCCATACTTTATCGTAGTAGCCTGTAGCTTTTAACTCTTCTTGCATAATAGCATCTGACTCACGTATGAGGTGTAGTCCATCTTCTGTGACTGCTCCCATAGTACGAATGGCAAGTCCCGGTCCAGGGAATGGGTGGCGTCCTATCATATCTTTAGGAAGCCCTAGTTCAAGTCCAAGTTTACGTACCTCATCTTTAAAAATCTCACGTAGTGGCTCTACCAGTTCAAAAGTCATCCAGTCTGGCAAACCACCTACATTATGGTGAGACTTAATAGTCTTTGAAGGCCCTTTTACTGATACTGATTCAATCACATCTGTATAGAGTGTACCTTGTGCCAAAAATGCTACATCCGTATGTTTCTTCGCTTCTGCATCAAATACTTCAATAAATTTTTCACCAATAGCCTTACGTTTGGTCTCTGGGTCGGATACTCCTTCCAATACAGACATAAACTCTTTTTTGGCATCAATCGTAATGAGAGGAATATCAAGCATTTTAAACATATTCTGAACATCTTCAGCTTCATTTTTACGAAGCAGTCCCTGATCTACAAATACACAGATGAGTTGTTCTTTTGGCAATGCTTCATTGAGCATGGCAGCTACGACAGATGAGTCAACCCCACCACTGACACCACAAAGAACTTTTTTATCTCCTACCTGTGCCTGTATCGCAGCAATTTTCTCTTTAGCAAAACTTCCCATATTCCATGTACTTCCACATCCACAAATATATTTTGCAAAGTTTTTAAGCATTGCCGTACCCTCTACAGAGTGATGGACTTCTGGATGAAATTGGAAAGCGTAAACTTTTCTACTATCATCTGCAATAGCCGCGTAAGGGGAGTTCTCAGATGTACCTATGACTTCAAAACCTTCAGGAATACACTCTGCTCTGTCACCATGACTCATCCATACAATACTGTCATCTGTAACACCTTTAAAGATGCTAGAGTCATTTTCGATTTTAAGTTTTGCTTTTCCATACTCATGATGATCTGCAGCTACCACAGAACCCCCAAAGTGTTGTGTAATAAGTTGCATACCATAACAGATACCCAAAATCGGTAATCCTAAGTCCCAAATACCTTCATCTGGTTTATAGGCATCTTCTGCATACACTGATGCCGGCCCACCAGAAAGTATAATTCCCTGTGGTTTTCTAGCTTTAATGTCTTCTAATTTTTCACGATAGGGAACGACTTCTGTATAAACACCTGATTCTCTAAGTTTACGTGCGATAAGTTGTGTGTATTGTGAACCAAAGTCTAAGACTAAAATGGGTACTTGTTTCATGTAATGTTTCCTTATATTTATATCAATAAATTTTCCAGTGAAAACTTATGCATATAAAATTAAAGATACGTCCGTAGACGTACCCTACTTCTTACATATGGTGTGCCCCAATATGAAGAATTTCAAACTGTACGTACCACACAGTGATTGATACTATATATCCAATCAGTACTGTCCATGCATATTTCATGTGTGATGCAAAAGTATAAATACCGTGCATTTTACCCATGACACCTACCCCTGCAGCAGAACCAAAAGAAATAAGACTTCCCCCTACTCCAGCAGTCATAGTAACAAGCATCCACTGCGACTGTGCATCTGCACCCATATTTGGATCGGCTTTAAGCACAGCTGACATTACTGGTACATTATCAACAATAGCAGAAAGGAATCCTACACCAATGTTTACTGCTGTTGCACCAAATTGGCTGTAGAGTGCTGTAAAGTATTCAAGGAAACCTAAAAAGTGAAGTCCTCCAACAGCTGCCAAAATACCAAAAAAGAAAAGCAGTGTATCATTCTCAATTTTTGCTATCCATGAAAAAGCATTCAGTTGTGTATCTGAAGGACTTCTGTTAATTTTGTAGACATACATTTTAAGAATAGCCAAACCAAACATCATACCCCACATTGCAGGTAAATGGAGCACTTGGTGAGAGATGACTGCCAAAGCGATAGTCAAGGCAAACAATCCAATAATTGTTTTTCCTCCTTCAGCAACTTCTACTTTTTTCTCATCTGCATTAAATGGCGGTTTTCCCTCTGGTACAAAACGTGAAAGTAAAAATGCTGTAATCCCCCATCCTGTAATTGCTGCAGGGAATAAGAATAAAAATTCTGTAAAGCTTCCTTTGCCATCTACCCATACCATCAATGTCGTAATATCACCAAATGGAGACCACGCTCCACCTGCATTGGCAGCCACAACAATGTTGATAGCACCTGGTACCAAAAATAATTTGTTCTCTTTATCGATCGTAAGAAGTACTGTTGAAAGGATAAGTGCAGTAGTAAGGTTATCTGCAACAGGAGAGATGAAAAATGCAAGTAACCCTGTTACCCAAAACAATTTTTTATAACTATACCCTTTAGAAACAAGGTTATAACGTAATGCAGAAAAGACACCTCTGTCTATCATCGCTTCAATATATGTCATCGCTACGAGTAAGAAAAAGAAAATCCCTGCAATTTCAACAATAAGATGTTCTACCTCAGTTTCCAGACCATGTGCATCAAGTCCATTGAGAGCAAAGTAAAGACCCGTAAGCATAAATATACCTGTACCTGCTAAAAGTGCTGGCTTGGCTTTATTGATAAGGTATTTATCTTCTGTCGCAATAAAATAGTATGCGGCTACAAAAATAAAAAGGGAAAGTATCCCGACCCATGTGGTAGTTAAATGTAATTGATCGTGCATTGTTGCTCCTGCTGTTAGTTGTTGAACATAGTATGTTATATCTCTATACATACCATCTATTCAGATTCTATATAGTGAGAACCCAGAGACTCCGTACGTGCTAATGCCGCATCAACAATAGCAGAAGCTGTATTCAGTCTTAACTGTAACAATCTTCCTATCTCATGATTTTTCATATCATATATGAGATTTTTTGCTTCATGAAGCCCTTTGGTTGTTCTAATAATCCCTATATCTTCCCACATCACCTGACGTAGTTTTTGTTTATAGATTTTATCATTTTCTTTGTGCAGAATATTACCGTAATCTTTCTCAAAACTAGGTGTTTTTACCTCTTGATATCCTTTAGACAATAGATGATCTACAGCACGTTTAGCAAAAACAACACCTTCAAGCAGTGAGTTTGAAGCCAAACGATTTGCACCATGTACACCTGTACATGCCGCTTCACCTATAACATACAATCCTTCCATCCCAGGGATACAGCCATTAGTATCACACTTGATTCCACCATTAGCATAATGAAATGCTGGAGATATAGGTGCTTTGTCTTTAGGAAAATGGTAGCCAATAGCACCAAATGTGCGTGTAATATTTGGAAAACGCTGTTCAAACCACTCCTCTTCAAACATAGAGAAATCCAAGTATGCCTGCTTACCTGTTTTACGCTTATAGTCAAAAATACCGCGTGATACAATATCCCGTGATGCCAGCTCTCCTCGCTCATCATAATCAAATAAAAAACGTCTGCCTTCATCATCAACCACATGAGCACCTTCACCTCGTAGTGCTTCTGTCAGTAATAGTTTCCGTGCAAATGGCGTATCTACAAATACCGTAGGATGAAACTGCATAAATTCCATGTCCGCCAGCTCAATACCCTTCTCTACACAGATGCCATGAATATCTGCTGAAACGGTACGAGAATTGGTATTGTACGCATAGAGCGAACCTACTCCGCCAGAAGCAATCATAACATTATCTGCATAGATTGTTGTTGGTTCGTAGTTTACCGTAGCTTTTACTCCGTAACATCGTCCATTTTCAATCAACAGATCATAAACCAACGTATTTCTTTGAAGATGATGCATATTTTGTACCATCATAAAATAGTGCATATAACGCCCTGTAGCATCACCACCCGCATGGACAATACGTTCCGTAGAGTGTGCTGCCTCTTTAGTATAGAGAATATTCCCCTCTTCATCCCTATCAAACTCCATACCTTTACTAATAATATCTGCAGTAGTTTCAAGTGAAGTTTGAGAGAGTATTTCTACAGATTCTTTATTATTATGATAGGCTCCTGCTGCCATAGTATCTTCAACATGCAACGGAATATCTGCTTCATCCAATGCAGTTACCATTCCTCCCTGAGCATAAAAGGTGTTACATTCCCAAGGAATATCTTTACAGACCACCAGTACTTTTTTCTCTTTGGGTATATTCATCGCTGCATAGAGTCCAGAGATTCCTGCACCAATAATAAGTACATCATATTTTTTCAAAAAAGTCCTTTTATTTTTTTATTTCCTGTTTTGTCTTATCTACATATACTGGATTGGTTTTATAGCCACATCCTGTCAAGATGATACAGCAAACTGATGTTATAATCGCTTTATGAAAAAAGCCTATACTATTTTGTCTCATCTCTCATCTCTTCCTCAATTTAAAATTCTAAAGCGACAAGAGTGCTATCAGAAATATATTAAACTACTTCGTCCAAAATGGCAAAAAGCCATTGCTTTTATATATATTAAAGAAGAAACACTTTTTATCGCAGTTACACATCCTGGCTTTAAAATGGAACTTAATTATAATAGAGATTTATTAAAAAGCCTATTAACCCAACTCAATACCTACGACTATAGCTGTAAAATGATGCATGCTTCCAAAGTTGTAGTCTTTCACAGCAAATATCATCCTATAGAAAAAAAAACCGAAACACCCTCTACCGTACCTTATTATAGGGAATTAGCTTCAAGCAACTTTAGAATACAAAGCCAAGATAAAGATCTTAAAGAAAAATTTGAACAAATTAAGGTATCTATACAGTGCAACAAATAGTAAAAAACCTTCCCTTATCCGCAGGAGTCTATCAATATTTTGATGCACAGGGGAAACTCCTCTATGTAGGGAAAGCAAAAAACCTGAGAAACCGAGTCAAATCCTATTGGCGTTTTAAACCTCTCTTCTCTCCAAATCCTGCACAAAGCCCACGGATTGTCAAGATGCTTCATGAAGCAACAAAACTGGAATATCTTGTCGTTGAGACTGAAGAAGATGCACTTATTTTAGAAAACAGTCTTATTAAACAACTCAAACCCAAATATAATATTTTATTACGTGATGATAAAACCTACCCTTATATTTATTTGGATGAATCTGTTGATTTTCCACGTTTTGAAATAACACGTAAAGTAGTAAAAGGAAAAAATATCACCTATTATGGTCCATTTCCTACAGGAGGACGTGCACTTTTAGAGGCACTCTATGAAGTCTATCCTCTGGTACAGAAAAAGTCCTGTTTACGTGAAAAAAAATCCTGTCTTTTTTACCAAATTAAAAAATGTTTGGCTCCTTGTGAAGGCAAAGTAACAAAACAGGAGTATGCATCCATTGTCAATAAAGCCAAAACTGCCATTGTAAAACGAAAATATCTTATCGAAACACTTGAAAAGAAAATGACTCGCCTTGCTATGCAGGAACGCTATGAAGAGGCTGCTGCAATGCGTGATACTATTGAGTCTATCTCAACACTGACTCTCTCCTCCCATATTGATCTTGCCAATGGGCTTGATTTAGATATTTTCGCTATCCAAAATGGTGATGAAAAAGGAGTTATTGTAAAAATGTTTATGCGTGGAGGGAAAATTATCTCTTCTACCTACAGCTATTTCAGACATACACATATTTACGATGAAAATGAAGCTTACAAACAGGCTCTGCTTGAGTTCTATACAATAGACACTCCAAATACTAGCAGACAAATCCTAACAGCCCACTCTTTTGAAGATAGCCATCAAGTAGCTACTTCACTGTCATTACGTTTTGGAAAAAAGATAGAGATACATACTCCCAAACGAGGAGAAAAAGCAAAACTTATCTCTTTAGCTATCAAAAATGCTAAAGAGTTACTGCAAAAATCACTAAATACCTCCATCATGGAACAACGCATTGCTGATCTTCTTGACCTCTCTTCTATCCCTTATCGTATAGAGACTTTTGATAATTCTCATATGATGGGAGCTGCTGCAGTAGGAGGTATGATTGTTTGGGATGAAGGAGAATGGGACAAAACTTCCTACCGACGCTATACACTACATGCCAAAGATGAATATGCTCAAATGAGAGAACTACTCAGCAGACGTATTGAAAAATTTTCAACTTCACCTGCTCCTGACCTTTGGATACTCGATGGAGGAGTAGCCAACCTTAATCTGGCGCTCTTACTCCTCAAAGAAGCAAACGTAAATCTTGATGTGATTGCCATTGCAAAAGAGAAACTTGATGCCAAGGCCCATCGTGCCAAAGGTGCCGCAAAAGATATACTCTATACTCCACAGGGTATTTTGGAACTCAAACCCAATGACAAGCGTCTACACTGGATTCAAAGACAACGGGATGAGGCACACCGCTATGCCATTACCTACCATCAAAACAAGAAACGCAAAGAGGATATACAAATTTCACTGCTTCAGAAAAAAGGAGTAGGTAAAGCTACAATTAAAAAGCTCTTGGACTATTTTGGTACTTTTGAAGCCATTAAGCAGGCTTCTGCCCAAGAGCTAAACAAAGTAACCCATCAAAAAATTTCAGATATTATTAAAAAGAATCATGAAGAATAGCTCAGTTTTTAATATTTCAAACCAAAAAAGTACCAATTCATTCCATTTTTAGCTTAATTGTTATAAAGTTTTAAGATTAGGATTATTATCTATTAATTCTATTTATATAGACTTACCATAAAAATAGGGACAAAAGTCGTTAATTTTTCAATAATTAGCAAGCTTAATATGTCAATACTATTTCATTTGGTAGCCGTAAAACAATGCGATACAGCATAACTTCTATAAAAATAAGAGGGGAAAGATTTTATGAAGAGACCAGATCCAATTGATGAAGAGTTCCATTTTGAAAAGGGTTTAATTGTAAGCTCTACAGATTTAAAGGGTATTATCACCTATGCCAACAGAAAATTTTGTGAAATAGCAGGTTATACAAGAGATGAACTCAAGGGAAAAAATCACAATATAGTAAGGCACCCTGATATGCCAAAAGCTGCTTTTCAAGAGCTTTGGGACACCATAAAAAACGGAAAAGAGTGGACAGGTATCGTTAAAAATTTAAGAAAAGATGGACTTTACTATTGGGTATATTCGCATATTACCCCTATCTTTAAAGAGAATGAGATAGTAGGATATACTGCAGCAAGAAGACCTGCTTCTGCGAATGAAATAGAAGAGGTTATACCTGTTTACAGGGATTTAATTGAAAAAGAAAGTAAATAAAAAAGGAGTTATCCATACATGTATTACTTATTAAATGAAACAAATCATATTATTGCAGCAGATGCTGATTTTTTAAATTTGTTTGATACCACAGATATCAATGAGCTAACATCAAAAATTGCAAGAGAAGAGATAGAACTTGATTTTTTACAAGAGAGTGAATTACTACTTCAAAACCATAATCATACAGAAGTTTTTTCACTTAAAAAAACTTCTCTTCTTAGTCTTATTGGGAAACTTACTTTAGTCACACTTCAAGAACAAAAGTCTCAAAAACCACTCTCTACAGAAGAAGAAAATGATGATGAAACCATACAGATAGACACCCTTCTTGAGAGTGAAGAAGTCAGTGAAAAAGAGGAATCTTTAGAGACACTTCCTCTCTTGGAAGAGTCAGAAGAGATACTCTCTCTGGAAGAGCCTGCTCTTGAAGAGGAGAGTTCGGAAAAAATAGAAGATATTTTTGATGAAGATGCATTGTTTACAATTGATTTGGATGAAACAACCTCTGAAGAAACACATACTGTAACAACAGAAGATACTCTTAAAATTCAAGAAGAAAATCCTGATGATATACTTCTTCCTGAAGCTGGTTTGTCAATGGAAATTACAGAAATTACTGTTGATATTGAAAAGGCAAGTAACGCCATTGGTATCTCTACAGAAGATTACACAAACTTTTTAAATGAATTTATTGATACAGCTTTAGGACTTGAAAAAGATTTACAACAGGATGATGAAACAACAAAAGAGAATGCTGTAGAAACCTTGTTGCAGTTAAGTCACGTACTTCACTTACCTCAAATTGGAGAGATTATCCAAAAAATTGAAAAGAGCCATGGCGAAGAACAACAGACACTTGTAAAATCATTCTATGGTATGCTCTCTCACCTTACAATCCAAAAAGAATCTTCCAAAACAGAAACAGTAAATCCCGACAATCAAGAGGAAGAGAAAGTTGAACTTTTTGATATTCAGGAAAAAGATACAACAATAGAAAATACTGAACCTGTAAAAACAAAAAATGAAAACAGCTTTGGAACAATTAGTCTTGAAGATATTCATCCGATACATTTTGACTTTCAACTTGAAGAGGCAGCCAATGACCTTTCACTTCCAGTAGAGCTAATAGAAGAGTTTGTACATGACTTTATTGATCAGGCACATACAGAGACCCAAAAGATGCTAAAAGCTTATGAAGAAGGCAACTTAGACGCTATCCAAAAAATAGGTCATCTCCTAAAAGGAGCATCTAGTAATCTTCGTATTAATCCTTTGGCTGATACCCTCTACAAGATACAGTTCTGTGAAGACCCCAATAACCTTGAACTCCTAATCAAAGACTACTGGGCACACTTTCTATCTCTTGAAAATCAAATCAACGTGATATCAAACTAAAAAAGGAAATAAACCATGACCATACTTAATAGACTAAAACTTATTGGACTGGTACCAATTACATTACTGATACTGCTTTCGAGTTATTTCTTTGTCACTTCTTATATTAACTTTGAAAAAGCAAATGCACTAAAAACAACTTTAAGAAACAATGCCATACTCAACAAAACATTAGTAGAGATAGGAAAAGAGCGTGGACTTACCTCTTTATATATTGGTAGTGACAAAAAAGAGTTTCAAAAATCTCTATTTAAACAAAGAACTGTTTTAGATAAAACTGTTTCCCAATTGAAATCTGAACTTATTACAAAAGAGAACATCTATCTTCCTTTCCTATTGGAGATGATAGATAAAAACAGTAAAATTAAAGAGAATCTTTATACAAAACTCATCCAAAATACTTCTGTAATTCCAAATATCAGAAAAGCCGTAGATACAACAGATACAGATTTTAAAACAATTTTCTTTGATAAGTATACAGCAAAACTTGCTACTCCAGTACTTAACAATCTACTTGAAATAAAAAATTATACCCTTGATACAGAGGTCTCATCCCTTATTCTATCTCTCATACAACTCTATGAAGCAAAAGAGAATGCTGGACTTGAACGTGGTTTTGTTACCTACTATATGACAAAAAAACATTTTATGTCTCTTGATGAAATAACGCTATGGAATCAGTTTAAAATTAAAGCAAACAGCTTTGATCTAACACATATAACCGATCCTCAACTTCGCAATCAACTTTCAAAAATACTTTTAAGTAAAGATGCCAAAGAGACAACAAAGAAACTTAGCATAATATCATTGGGTGTTCAAAGTGATACAATAAACGGAAACTATACTCAGGATGCAGTAGATTGGTTTGCACTTCAAACTAAAAAAATTACACTGCTTTCCAAAGCAGAAGTAATGGTATCCAATATTTTATGGAAAAAATCAGAAATTTACTTACAAAAACAACTTACGCATTTATGGATTGCTCTAGCACTTTTACTTCTTGCATTTATCTTGGCATATCTTGGCTATAAAACTTCAAGAGATATTGCAAAAAACATTAATGAACTTGAAGATGTACTAAACAAAGCAATTGATGAAATGAAAAACTCTGAACACTATTTTTCTTCAGATATGATGACGCTTGAGAATATCAATCTTAATACCTATGAAGGTACCAAAGAGGCCTATAAACTCCTTGAAACACTGGTTGAAACAGCAAAAGATGATAAACTTGTCGCCCTTCAGGCCAATGAGGCAAAATCTCTTTTCCTTGCCAATATGTCACATGAAATTCGTACACCACTTAATGGTATTGTTGGATTTACAGAAATTTTACGTAGTACTGACCTTAGCGAGGAGCAAGAAGAGTTCCTCTCTATCATTGATAAAAGTTCAGAAAATCTTCTTAGTATTATCAATAATATTCTTGACCTTTCCAAAATTGAGAGTAATAAAATTGAAATTGAAAACATTGTCTTTGATGCAGAAGAAGAGTTTGAATCTGCTGTTGAGACCTATGCAGTTGCCGCAACAGAAAAAAATATTGATCTCAACTTCTATATGGATCCAACAATTTCACCTAAACTCAAAGGGGATCCAACAAAAATTAAAGAGATTGTAATTAACCTTCTTTCCAATGCAGTTAAATTTACATCATACGGTGGAGAAATCAACCTTGAAATTACAAAAGTCAAAGATATAAACGGTACAGACAGAATTAAATTCTTGGTACAGGATAATGGTATTGGTATGACAAAAGATCAACAGGCACGTATCTTTGATGCCTTCTCTCAAGCCGATGTATCAGTTACCAGAAAATATGGTGGTACAGGTCTTGGACTTACAATTTCCAGTCAGTTTGTTGAACTTATGGGTGGTGTACTTGAACTTGAGAGTGCAAAAGACCATGGGACATCATTCTTCTTCTCTCTTCCACTTGAAGAAGTTGCTTCAACAGAAGTCAACTATACCCATGCATTTAGCGATTTAACAATTGGTAAATATGAGCAGGATATTCAGACAAAACTAGATAACTATCTTGAAGAGTATTTCAATTACTTTGGTCCATCAATAAAACGTTTTGAATCTATCTCTGAATTAAAAGATTTGGAAAATAACAACGTATGCAAAACCTTCTGGATCGATATTGATAAAGCAAAACAAAATATTATGGATGCTATTGAGCATATAGATAAATCAAAACTGATGATTATCGCCAATGTTGCAAGCCGAAATAAAGTTGAAGAATTGGGGGTAGATCAAAGTAATATTATCTTTAAACCAGTCACTCTCTCTAAACTCAAATCGGCATTGAGCCATGTGACAGATTCTAAACCACAATTGATAGATGAAGAGGCTGTTCAGCAACAGACAAAATTTGATGCCAATGTACTGGTAACAGAAGATAATATTATTAATCAAAAACTGATTAAACGTATTCTTGAAGAGCATGGAATTACTGTAGATATTGCAAATAATGGTCTTGAATCTTTTGAAAAACGTCGTTCTAACAACTATGATCTTCTCTTTATGGATATTCAAATGCCAGTCATGGATGGTATTGAAGCAACCCATGAGATATTGGACTTCGAAGAGGATGAAGAGGTACCACATGTACCTATTATTGCACTAACAGCCAATGCACTCAAAGGTGACAGAGAACGATTTATGAATGAAGGTATGGATGAGTATATTACCAAACCAATAGAGACAACCGAGCTTCTTTATATCCTAAATAAATTCCTCTCTCACAAAAGTAAATCTTCTGAAGCAGTAGCTTCCGAAACTAGTGCAAAACCAGAAGACAATGTAAACAGTACCAAAAATGTTGAAACTGAACAAGCCGTATTACCAGAAGTTGAAAAGGATGAACTCTTTACAGAAAATGAGAAAAAAGTATTAATTGCCAAAAAATTTGTATTGGCACAAAAAATACTCTCAAAAGTACTTGATAATCTACAAATAGAGTATGATATAATGGATGCGACAGATTCACTTGAAGCACTCATTGCATCCAATATGTATGATATAGTCTTTACAGACAATACGCTTCTTACAGAAGCTATCAGCAGTAGCAATAAAAATGTAGCTATAATTTCATCAACTGATGCAAACAATACACAAGACATCAAAATTCACTATGGAGAGTGTATCTCTTCAAATAGTGGAAAAGATAAGATTGCACATATAATTACAAAATATAGGGGATAACTGTGGCACTTAAAGTACTCGTTGTTGATGATGATTTTATCAACAGAAAATTATTACAAACACTTTTAAAAAAGAATCCAAAAGTAACTGAAGTATTGGAGGCAGAAAATGGCTCTGATGCTTTGGATAAAATTAAAAAAGAGTCAGGAATCAATCTTATTTTACTTGATATCATGATGCCTATTGTAGATGGTGTTGAATTTTTGAAAATCTTCAGATCAGATATGTCAAATGCACATATTCCTATTATCGTACTCTCTACAGATGATACACGTAAAACTGAAGTCTTTGACAATGGTGCCAATGATTTTCTAAGAAAACCAATCAAAGAGGATCAACTCTTTGAAAAAATAACACAATGGACTTAAAAATTTAAAATAATTGACACACTCTTTTTGAATGTGTCAACTATTTTACGAAAATCTCTTTCAATACTTCATCTACACAAGAAACTCCAATAATCTTTATATTATTTTTTACCTCTTCTGGAATATCATCCAAATCACGTTCATAATTTTTCAAAGGAATCAATGCTTTTTTCACCCCTGCTTTATAGGCTGCAATAAGCTTCTCTTTCAATCCACCTATAGGTAAAACCTTACCTGTCAAAGTTACTTCACCAGTCATTGCCACTTTATTATCTATCTTTTGATTTGAAAGTATGGAGGCAATAGCTGAAACCATAGCAATACCTGCACTTGGACCATCTTTTGGAGTTGCCCCCTCTGGTACATGAATATGCAGGTCATAACGCTTATAAACTTCAGAAGCATCTACCTTTATATCCTCTTCTTTCTCTTTGAGAGAGTAAGGTATTACAGAAGAATCAATAGGCAGACTTTTATTATCAATAAGTTTCTTGACTACAGAGTGTGCAATACGCACTGACTCTTTCATTACATCTCCAAGACTGCCTGTAAGCTGCAAGGCACCTTTTCCTTTGATTTTAATAGCTTCTATAGTCAATACATCTCCTCCCACAGCTGTCCATGCCAGTCCAGAGATTACACCTACTTGAGGTTTTGCATTAACCAAAGAAATTTCAAAGACTTTTTTATCCGTAAACTTCTCCAAATTCTTTTTTGTTACGACAATATGCTCTTTACGTCTATTTTCCAAAAGTATTCTTGCAGATTTTCTCATAAGACCTGCCATACATCTACGTAGATTTCTTACCCCTGCTTCTCTGGTATATTCATCAATAAGTATCTTCAAAGCTTTATCTGAAATAGAAAATTCTCTGCGTTTAAGTGCATGTTTTTTTAACTCTTGAGGAATAAGATAACGTCTGGCTATCTCAAATTTTTCTTTGGGGGTATAAGAGTTTAACCCTATAAATTCCATCCTGTCACGCAAAGGTGCAGGTATGCGTCCCACATCATTTGCCGTAGCAATAAAAATTGCTTTGGAAAGATCAATATTGAAGTTAAGATAGTAGTCTCTGTATTTGGAATTTTGCTCAGGATCGAGTATTTCCAAAAGTGCCGCTGTTGGATCACCACGCATACTGCGTCCTACTTTATCTATCTCATCCAATACAATCACTGGATCCATACTTTTAGCCTCTATCAATCCCTGTACCAAACGTCCTGGCATTGCTCCCACATAGGTACGTCTATGCCCTCTAAGTTCATTAACATCTTCCAGTCCTCCTAACGCCATACGCACAAGCGGACGTCCCAGTGCTGTTGCGATAGAGTTTGCCAGTGATGTCTTACCTACCCCAGGAGGTCCCGCGAAACAGAGTATTACCCCACCTGTCTCTTTAGGTTTAATACCTCTTAACTGAGCTAACTCCTGCACAGAGAAAAATTCAACAATACGCTCTTTTGGCTTCTCTAAAGAGTAGTGATCTTTATCTAACTCTGTAGAGACATCATGAACATTCAGATTTTTTTTACTTAATGCCCCAAAAGGGAGTTCAAGTACCCATTCCAGATAGCTTTGCAAAACATTTGCATCAGCAGAGTCAGGATGCATACGTGCAAAGCGATTTAGCTGTTTGCTTATCTCTTTAAAGGCATCCTCTTGCATATGTGGTTTGAGTGCCTCTATTTTTTCCCTGAAAGAGGCTATCTCCTCCTCTCTTTGGGTATCCATACCCAACTCCTGCTGTATCTCTTTGAGTTGTTCTTTAAGAAAATACTCTTTATTGGTCTGCTCAATTTTTGTATGCACTTTAGAGCGTATCTCTCTTTGTACTTTTGCAGACTCTATCTCGGAAGTAACAATATCAATAAGACCTAAAAGACGTTTTTCTATATTTAACTCTGTATAGAGTCTGTATGCTACCTCTTTTTCAAGTTTCAACATAGAAGAGACAAGGTCTGCAATACGGTTAGGCTCATCATTCTCTTCAACTGTTCTCACTAAATCAGCAGGAATTTGAGTAGTGAAAGCAGAGAGTTTTTTTACCTTATCTCTTAATATCTCCATCAAAGCATCAACTTTGAGTTTATTGTACCCTTCCAAAGTTACAATATCTATGGCTGCCTGATTAAATTTACCAGATTCTATACTAAGTATCTTCCCTCGTGAAAGCCCTTGAAAAAGTATTTTTACTCTACCGTCTGGAAGTTGTACTTTACGCATAATAGAACCAATTACCCCTACCTTGTACATTGCATCTGTCTCTCTGCTACCCTCTTTACCAGGCATAGAAGAGGCTACAAAAAGTAATGAATTTTTTTCCATAGCATCTGCAGCAGCATCAATATCTTTTTGATTACTTAAAAATATCGGGCTTATCATAAAAGGGTAAAGAAAAAGCTCATCTTCTACAACAATAGGTAAAGTAGTGGGGAAAGCATCATAATCACTCAATTGCATACTAAATCCTTTGGATTAAAATTAAAAAATAAAAACTATAAAAAGATAATGAGAGTTTTTACTTTTTAATTTTGATTTGATTAAAAGCATTTGCTTTTAATCAAATATCTTTCCAATAATCCCTTTAGCCGGAGGAGTAATATCGGTCATTTCAACCACAGAACCTTTATTTTTGTCTCTATAAATTTTTGCAGCTTCCAGCTTGCCTGTTCTCTCATAGAGTGCTGCGATATTTTCATTAAGTAGATAGATACTCATATGAAGACGTATTAAAATCGTATTGACTAGTGGCGTATAGGCAGAACCGGGATAACGTGCAATATAGGTTTGTGAAGTTGCAATAGTATCTAAAATCAGTTTTTGATCTTTATAGACATCTTTTACCCCTAAAAATGAAGCTTTAAGTTTCATAAAATCTGTATATTCACGGCTATTGCCTTCTCCAAAACGTTTATTATACTCATCCAAATAGTAATTTGCAAGCAAATACTCTTCTTCATTCATATGTGCATGTGCCAACAACATAATGGATGTAGGCATCAAAGGAGAACGCATATGTTCACTCTTCAATGAGATAAAGTAGCTATCTGCCTTGTCCAAATGATGATTGGCAATACTTTTAGCTATTTTTTTATACCAATACAAAGCAGGTTTATTAAACTCAACTACCTCTTTGTTGCTACCACACCCTGTCAATGCAAACAATACTATAGTACTCATCATTACTAAAACCATTTTCTTAAAATTCATCTTGACCTCTATACTCTAAAATATTATGATAACTTTATCATAGCTCAAAATACGTAAGAGATATATTAGCTTCACACACAACGTTTCCAATCTGAACAGTTTTACAAAATATAATATTTTTTTTATCTTAACTATGGTATTCTAAATGTGAAGTATTACATATGTAAAGGCCAAACCTGCTGTGAGGCAGGGACGGAAAGCTACGAGTCTTAACCCCAGTGGTTAAGAAAGTCGAGTTACCAAGTGTGTAAGCCATAACGCTTATAACATCCTTCTTTGATGTAAATACAAAATTCACCCTCATACAATAAAGGGTTTAACAAAGGTGTTATCATGAAACATTTCAACGCTATTTTTACTTTTCTGCTCTTTCCGATTCTTTTTTTAAATGCTTTTCGCATACAAAAAAGTAACAAATACTCTATAAAATCCCTGTTTTTTGGGATTTTGCTGCTCCCTGCTTTGAGTTTTGGATGGGGAGGAGGTGGTGGAAGCAATGAACCTTCCATCAGTATTACTGCTACCAAATCTGTCATAGAGGGAAACACCAGCAATACACAGGTTGAATTAAACATTACAGCCTCTGATTGTCCCGATACAAAGGATATAAAAATCCATTGGGCAACGGCTGACGGCAATGCAACAACAGCAGACAATGACTATACTGAGGCAAATGATACTGTAACATTTAGTGTACCAAGTGGATGGGGTTCTTCCTGTCAAGACTCCGATAAGGTAAAAACGATTACCGTTACTGTCAATGGAGACACCAACTATGAAACAGATGAAGATTTCCATGTTAATTTAAGTGATGGCGGTACCAATAGTTCTCAAAAATTTACGATTGACAATAACAGCACAATTACCATAGAAAATGATGATATAGATACTTCAGGAAATCTATATATCTCTATTGCAGACAGTAATCTTACAGAAGGAGATAGTGGAAGTACACCTATGAATTTTACAGTCACACTCAGTGCCGCTGCTCCTGCAGGTGGAGTCAGTGTGACGTATGCAACGTCTGATGGTTCAGCAACAGCAGGAAGTGACTACAATGAAACCAATGGAACACTTACCATACCTGAAGGAGATACTAACGGAACAATAACTGTTTCTATTTACGGAGATACTGATGTAGAAACACCTGATGAAAATTTCACCGTTACACTTTCCAATCCAACAAATGCACTACTTTTAGATGATACGGCACTGGGTGTTATTGTCAATGATGATGAAATGGTTGTCCATACAGAAGCAGATGATCTCTGTTATCAAGAACCTATCTATGAAGTTGACAGTCCTATGATGAATATGGGTATGTGTATGAATATGGGTATTGTAGAAGGAGGAATGTATTGTAAACAGACGATTCCTATCTTTAATAAAAGTGAAGACAATCTTACTGATGTTACTATTGATTTAAATACTTCAGGCATAAGTGGTAGCTTTCTATCAGATTGTGGAGAAAACAATGTAAGTGGAAACTGTTCTGACCAAAACGATATTGATATGGGACCTGTAGGTATCTTTGGCAGAGGAGTTGTTTATGATCCTGTTCCAGACTATGGACCTAATGATACAAATTCCATCTATACCAATGCAATGATAGATATGGCAATATTTAGTGGTCAAAATCTTTATGGTTCTTATATTAAAAATGGTGAACGCTATATTGTAGAAATTCCTCCTTGTAGCAGTTGTATCAATACCTACACAACAGGTCCGTTTGATGCGTGGGACATCTTTAGAGATATTGATGACCGTAACATCTCTACCAAAGTTGTCAAGCGTTCATTCCAAGTGACTATCGCTTCTATCAATGAAACAAATGACGATACTGAAACAAAATCTGGTATTGATATTAAATATAATCTAATCAATATGGATTCCAATGAAACAATTGGTGGCGACTGGAATAGCTATGATGCTTCAAGTGATGCTGAAATTCAATCAGAAGACTATAATATCAATCAAGCCTATAAAGATATTCGAGTCATCTTTAAAGTCTGTACAGACTACAATGCTACCACCAATACTCGTACTCTTTATCCTTATGACAGCTGTAGTGATGATTGCGAAAGCGACAATGAGGAAGGAGCATGTTTCAGATATTTTAACAGCAGTGATGAATTTGCCATTCGCCCAGATAGCTTTGATGTCAATATCAGTGATAATGACACCTTTATAGCAGACCAAAACTACAGCTTTTCGTTTAAAGCCAAAGACAATGATGCAAATCCAACAACAAACTATAATGAATTATCTTCAGATGAAAATGCATCTTTTGATATAAGCCTAAATCTCACTGTTCCCAATACCCATTGTCAATACCAAGAAGCACAAATTACTCCTGATGTCAATTTTACCGATGGCTTACATGAAGGTAATTTTAGTTTCAATAGAGTTGGTGAGTTTAACCTGACCCTAGCAGAAGCACAAGAGTGTAGCAATCGTTTTGCCGGTGTTGACTGTGATGATGCGGATGTCGATGATGAATGGAGCGTAGAAGACGATCTTTCAATTCAAGCTAAAAATATAGCAATCAAATTGATTCCTGACCATTTTGATATTGGTGGAATGTACTATAACCATCACAGAGGAGCAGACCAAAACTTTACCTATCTATCAAACTTTGCCAATAACGGTTCTGGTGCTTCTAAAGCAATGGCGTCTGAATACAATTTGACAATTACAGCTAAAAAAGCAGATGATACTATTGCAAGCAACTATGCCAAAGAGTGTTTTGCCAAAGATATTAATCTCAATATTAATTATGAACTATTGGATGGTTTGGGAAACACTGTTGTACTTACACCCATGTTATCAGAGATACAATACTATGTAAAAGATTTAGATTCTGCTGATGAATACAACACTACAAATAATTTCAGTACAGATATAAACAAAACGCTTATCTCCTCAGTTTTTGATGAAGAGATTAACGGTACAGCCAATATCAAACTGGAAATCAATTTTGACCGTACATACAATCAACCGATTAATCCATTTTTGTTAAAACTTAACAATGCAACACTCAATGATGAAGATAATATCTCCTCTACCCAGAGTATCGATCAAAATGCTACGTTCCTCTACGGGCGTGCCAAACCATCGAAATATTTTTACGATGACGTAACAAGCAGCCCTGCAACAACACCAATCTCGGTGGAAGTTTACTGCGATAAATGGCCAGTAAGTGCTGCTAATTGTCCAGGGGTTGATATTGTCAAGGGTCGGACAAACGATTATAGATGGTATCTCTCGACATCGCACGATATGTCTACCTATGATGATGGAAATATTACATTAAAAGTAGGCAGTAGCACGGGTAGCCTCAATCATACCAGAGTTTCTATCGATAACAGCAATAACGGTATTGATAATACAATAGTTGTTTCAGTGACTGCACCAAATACTGTTGATATAGATTTTGCTACAACTAATCCAACCGATACCAGTGACTGGGTTATCTATAATAAAGATAGCAATACCATACCGTCACCTTTCTATCGTGTCCGTTTCATAGGTACAGGTAGCTGGGCAGGTAAAGGACAAACCGGTCATATTGTAGGTGGTAAAATTAACAAGAAAAAATCAGATCGTCTGGAATGGTAATGAAAAAAGTAGCTTACCACAAAGGCATCGCAATGGTAGAGCTTGTATTTGCCATTGTTATCATGGGGATTGTACTCATGTCAGCTCCACAGCTTATTAGTACTGCGATGAAGAGTACCAATATTGGTATTCAACAAGAGGGTATCAATGAAGCTGCATCACGGATTAACATGATTCTTACCTACCCTTGGGATGAAAATAATACCAATGACTCCTGTATCCCTCCTGTTTTGCATGTAACCAATGGAAATCCATACCTTGATGCAGTAGATGACAACACTTCTAGACGTATTGGTGTAGATAAAAATTCAAGCAGTCATACTTTTATTTGTGAAGCACAGGATCTGAATGCTTCTACCCTTGGAATAGATGGAAGTGATGATATAGATGACTTTACCAATGATATCAACCTCACTATTGATAACTCAGGTGATGATGTAGGAACAGACTATATTGAAAAAAATACCATAAAAATAGTTACAAAAGTAGGATATATTACAGATGATCCCTATTCTCAAGACTATAACAACACGCAATTTTCCTATAGACCTTCTGCAAATACATCAGCTGGTACAACTACCAATATTAAGGAAATTAATGTCACTCTGACAAGTACAAGCGGTATTTCTGAATTGGAAAAAACTATTACCCTTAAGGCATTTAGCTGCAATATTGGCGGATTTGAATATGAAAGCAGGATCATACCATGATACAAAACAGTAAAAAACAAAGAGCAGCTTTTAGTATGCTGGAACTTATTTTTGTCATTACCATTCTTGGGATTGTTGCTTCTATAGGTTCACAAATTATTGCACAGGTCTATGAGAGCTATATTGTCCAAAGAGCCCAGCACAGAGCAACGACAAAAACCGAATTGGCACTGACACAAATAGCCAATCGTCTGCGTTATACCATACCAGGCACTGTTGTATCACGAGCTGATATAAATGCAACACCACCAACCCCTATTACAGACATTACCTCCACTAATGAAAACGATAAAGTTTTACAATGGGTTGGAGCAGATGGGGACAGTTTTGAAGCCATTGCTTCAGATACAAATAGAAAACCTGGCTGGAGTGGTTTTTGTGATATTGATGCCTATAGAGGAGATACTATATTTCCAACACCTGGTTCTGACCTTAATTTAACCAAAAAGATTATTGCAAATTTAGGAGGAACTATAGCAAATGCAAATATTTTCTTTCCTTACTCAACTGCCGCTTATGGCGTAGCCGATGGAGTAGATGAGACAATTACATTAGATAATAACCTCTCAGGTACCACAATCTATGAACGCTACAAACTGGCATGGAGCTCTTATGCACTCGAAGTAGATGCTAACAGTGACCTGATTTTGCATTACAATTTTACTCCAGATATTGATAGTGCTATTAATGGAAGCTCCAGTATCCTTCTGCATAATGTTACCAACTTCCGTTTTATGGGTTCGGAAGGAACTCTTCGTATCAAAATCTGTAAATGGGAAAAAATTAGTGAAGATGCCAATATTACAGCATGTAAAGAGAAGGTGATATTCTAATGAAACATATTAAAACAAGAAATGGATTTTCAATTATTACAGCAATATTTCTTATTGTTCTTATGTCAACCGTCGCCATATTTGTTACCAATCTAAGTGGTAAAATAGTCAAATCAACTACCTTACAGTACCAACATGAACAAGCCGAACTCTACGCTAAAAGCTATACGGAGTTTGCAGTAATGGCAGTGATGGGACATGATAGAAGCAGTGATTGTCTCAAAACAATTAATGGGACAATTGGCAGCTACGCTATACGTACACACATTGCCTATATCGGACCTGCGAGTGTCATAGGAAACTGTGCTGCAAACAGACAACTCAGTACTGATGTAACTACCTCTTCTACTCCATTAACTGTTATTATTGATAGTTATGTAGATTATAAAGATTTAGATGACAACAACCATACATACACTGTCCATAGACGTACAGTACAAAAAATATAGGAATCAAAATGAATAAAAAAGCATTTACTATGATAGAACTTGTTTTTGTGATTGTTGTACTTGGCATCCTTGCAACTATGGCAATGTCAAGAATGGAACGTGACCTCAAGCAAGAAGCGGCAGACAATGTACTCTCTGCTATTCGCTACACACAACATTTGGCCCTTATAGATGATAAACAAAAGTTCAATAAGGCAAAATGGCAAGAAAGATTTTGGCATATTGTCTTTGGAACTTGTGCAGATTCAGGTAAATATTATATGGTTGGCAGTGATGACGATATGACTGGTTCAATCAATGCAACTTTTTCAAAAGATGAAGCGGCATTAGATCCACTAGATGCTAAACCAATGTTTTGGACAAATACAGAAGATTGTAAAAGTGGAGGAGACAATACGGTAAGCAAAAATATTTTTATCACTAAAAAATATGGTATTAAAACAATTACACAGGGAGGAGGATGTAATAATCTTTATTTAGGCTTTGATCATCTTGGTCGTCCCTACAACAGTAAATTTCCAAATTCTGCTGTACCTGATTATAATGGTACTATTAGTACTGAATGTACTTTTACTTTTACACTCTCAGATGATGATAATTTTACAATAAACATAGAACCAGAAACAGGCTATGCCTTTATAGCAGGGCAACCTGACTCATAGTATCATTCAATTGATACTGAAACTTAGCTATGACTGGGGCTTGCAAATCTCTTGCACAATCTTACATTTGCAAAACCCATCGTGAATACCTGGCTTTATCAGAAGGTTCTATTATTTTTATCTTGTATTAATCCTTCATTAAGTTACCTAAGTTACAATTAAGTATAGATAGCACATCTTATCTATACTTTTAAATTAAAGGAATTATTATGAAACGTAGTATTACAGGCAGACATTTTGAATTGACAGAAGCTATTAAAAATTATGTAGAAGCAGCTGTAGATGTAGTAGATAAATACAATCTTGACATTACCACAGCCAATACAGTTATTTCTAAAAGTGAAAAGAAAGGCTTTAGCGTTGAGTTCATTGTAAATTTAAAAGATAAAAATACCATTGTAATCACTCAAAATGATAAAGATGTCTATGCCGCAATTGACCTAGCTATAGAGAGAGTCAAAAAATCACTCAGACGCCACTCAGATAAAATTAAAGGACATCGTATTACCTCTTTTAAAGATTTGGGAGAAGAAGCTCAAGCAGTTAGCGACTTAGATGTTGAAGAAGTAGAAATTGTCCCTATGGACTTGGAACTGCATAAACCACTTGATTTTGATGAAGCTATTGAAGCACTTAAAGCAGAGAAAAAAAGACAATTTATTGTATTTAATGACCATGATGGCGTTATGAGAGTTATGTACAAAAGAGTTGATGGGAAATTCGGACTTTACTAGCCATTACTTTAAAGGTACGGTTACTGCCGTACCCTACACATTTATACTTGCCAATCTATTTTTAGCCTTAGCTACCACCTCTTCATCTTCACCCATATCTAACCACTTAAACTTCTGACCACTTTGTATAGTACCATCGAGTATGTCACCAGAGTCACGGAATTTTAAATCTAATTTTGCGATGTCAAAGCCATTGGTGGTTTGACAAAACTGAGTGAGACGTTCTGAGGCATTAAAGTTACTGTAGAGGTAGCACCAGCTCTTTAAACCATTACGCCCTACTCTTCCTCTGAGTTGATGTAAAGTAGCCAATCCTAGCCGTTCTGCACCTACTATGACGATGAGTGTAAGACGTGGTAGGGAGATACCTACTTCTACTACCGTTGTTGCCAAAAGGATGTCTCCTTTTTCTCTAAACGCTAAAAGTACCTCTTCTTTGTCTTTGTCTTTACCATGGGTGACATAGACATTGTCAAACTTACTCTCCCAAAACCCTCTACTCTCTTCGAGTGACTGATAGGGTACTTCTGTACTCTCTTCAACAAGTGGATAGATGATAAGTACTTGATGTTGCTGAGCTATCTCCTCTTTTATGTGTGTAAGCAGGTTGGGAAAGTCTGGTTTCGTGATGGTCTGGGTAAGCACTTCTCTCTCAAATGGGGTAGTCGTAATGAGAGAGACATCCAAAAGCTCTGAGTCCATCATGGCTTGGGTACGGGGGATAGGTGTGGCTGAAAACTGAATGAAGTGGGGTTTTTGAGGTGTCTTGTTTTGAGGGGTCTGGTGATTTGTGATTTGTTGCGAATGCAATGAATCATGAATCACCTGACCCCTTTGATATTGATGAGTATAACCAGCAGCTAATGCCTCCAAGCCAGCCCGCTGCTTCGTTCCAAACCGATGCTGTTCATCTACCATGACCAATGATGCCCCAGGTAAATCCTCTTTATAGAGCAAGGCATGCGTCCCTATGATGAAATCTGCTTCTAAATAATCTCCCTCATCTTTGCCTTGCATGACCAATGCAATCTTTACAGACTTGGGTAAGTGTTTACAGGCTTCTTCATAGAGCTGTAGTGCCAGCAATGAAGTAGGTGCCATAAGTATGCTCTTATGTGGCAGAGCCATCATCACTGAAGCCAAAATAACCATGGTCTTGCCCGAACCCACATCACCCACTACCATACGCTTGGCTGCCTTTTTATCATTTGCTAAGTCTTTTTGAATATCTGCAATGACTGCTTGCTGTTCTAAAGTCAAAGTAAAAGGCAAGTTCTCTACAAATGGTTGTATGTTTCCTGTCAATGCATGCAAAGCAGGAAAATCTGTACGTTTACCTCTTAGTTTTTTTAGATGATTATACGCTTCTACAAACTTAAGTACAGAGATAAACTCACTTTTAAACGTTCCCTCTTCATACACCTCTTCCATACTTTTAGGAAAATGAATATGCATAAGTGTCGATACTTCTTTAGAGTCCAACCCTTCGTTATAGAGGTTTTGCTCTGAAACATAGGCTTCTATGAGCGTACTTATCTCACTCTCTTTAAGTACCGTTTTGTATTTAGGGGTAATCTTTCCTATCTGCTTAATGGACTTGGGTTGTGACATTTGCAAGTAGCCCTTATACTCTTCAAGTTTACCTTGTATCACATGTGAAGAGCCTACTTCAAAAAGCTTATGATGGTAAGGGGTCACTCTAAAAAAGGTAGAAGAGAGCCTACGATTTGAGCGTGTTAGGTTAAATGTCACACGCAGTTTTCCTGCATAAATAGCACTGTCAACCACTTTTGCCTCTAGTGTATTGACTTTCCCCAATTCTGGTTTGAGAGTAAGTGTAGTATCGTTGTAAGAGGTGGGAATAACGAGAGCAAGGTCAAGCAGGGTATGAATTTTGAGTTTTTTAAAAAGTTGTTTTGCTTCTTCCATTTCTATATGTTGCATCTCTACCTCAATTATTTAGATAGATAAATTATAACGAAGCTTTTTGAATATGATGAAAAATATGTCATATTGACATATTTTTTAGAGTACCAGCCCACAGGGATGACGAGTCCCTATGTTTTACTTAGTAAAGTTTTTCTGTCAAACAGAGCAACAATATAAGTATGACTAGTACTTTTATTATAAGCAAGTTATCCTCCTTTTCTGAATTCCCACTCCTGCCACCCACCTAAAATTAGGCAAAAAAAAAGGCAAGCAAGGCAAAAAAACCTTACTTACCTTTCATCCAAAACTCTTGAAGTAGTCATCTTCAAAAGACTTAGGAGGAATATTTGCTTATAACAACCAAATAATACACAAAAAAAAATTAAATGTCAATGCCTCTTTTTTTCCTCCGTCACAATAGAAAAGCTTATATCACTAAGTTCTTTATGTGCCTTAATAAAAGTATTCATCTCTTCAAGTGTCACAGACTCTATCTTCTCTAGCTGCTCTTTAGCAAAGTCAAGAGGACGATCATAGTAGTAGTCATTGTAGGCACGTCCTAGTCTTTGTGAAAGTGTCTCTGTACGTAGAGGCTCGCTTCCTAATAAAAATTGTTTGGTATCATCTAACTCTTTTTGGGTGATTCCGTCTTTGACAAACTTATCTACTACAGACTGTATAAGCGCTTTGGCTTCCTCTTGCGTAGAAAGTTTAGTTTGCAGATACCCACTCATGTATGAGACAGACTTTGTACGGCGTAAACTCGCATACACACCATAAGTAAGCCCACGTTTGACACGTATCTCTTCCATCATACGACTACCAAACCCTGCACCACCAAGCAGATACTCTGCTATTTTAGCTTTATACTGCTCTTTTGCATTGTAGGCAAAGTTAAAAGGTGCCCCAAAAAAGATGTAGGCTTGTTGTGTATCTTCATGGGTAATTACTGTCTCTTTTTTGTCTGAGGCAGTTACTTTTTCTACCTCTTTGGTCGCCACTTTTGGGAAAAGAGTGAGTATCTGAGTCAAATATCCTTCTGCCTCTTTCATGCTGATATCACCCCCTACTACACCAATAGCATTGTTATAGCCCAAATGTGTAGAGATAAATGTTTTTATATCTTCTAATTGTAATTTTTCAATACTCTCAACCGTACCATTATAAGGACGTGCAAGGGCAGAATTTTTAAAGAGAATTGCACGTAAGGCATTGGAAGCTATATGGTTAAAGTCGCTCTTTTTTTGCATAAGCCAGCCAAGCTTTTGGTGCTTTATCTGTTCTAGTGCCTTGGATGTATAGTTGGGGTCTTTAAGCAGTTCCATGAGTCGCTCTACAGCATAATGAAACTCAGACTTAAGTGCAGAGACTTCTATTACAAAACTCTCACGTCCTACATGTGAGCCAATATCCACTGCATGGGCATCAAGTTTGGTAGCAAAGCCCACACTACCCTCTTTGGCTGTACCTTCATTGAGCAACTTTGCAGACATATCTGCAAGTCCATCAAGAGTATTTGACAAATGACCCGCATTTTTAAAAACCAATTGCAAAGAGACAATAGGTAAATGTTTACTCTCTTCAAAAACAATAGGTACTTTTGTATCTTTGATGGTTATTTCGTTGAGGCTTGCTGCCATGATTGTTCCTTGTAATAGTAGTAATAAAGTTAATAATTTTTTCATTGTAACCTCGTGGGTCGGGTTGCCCTCATCCCAACATAAATTTGCATAAAATAAGGTAGAGGGGTCTGGTGATTTGTGATTTGTTGCAAAGCAATGAATCATGAATTACCTGACCTCTCGGAAACCCAAAATAATATTTGTATATATTTGTCGGGATGAGGGCAACCCGACCTACATCATCAAAACCTTTCTAAAATCTCATACGCTGTATTCCGTTTCGCAGGATTTTCCCCCACATCACGAATCAGCGTTATCATCTCTTCTTGATTCATGGAGTTTGCAGCCCCTGCAGCAGAGACTACGTTTTCTTCCATCATCGTACTTCCAAGGTCATTCGCCCCAAATAGCAGTGCCATCTGTCCGATGTAGCTTCCTTGTGTTACCCATGAGCTTTGTATATTTGGTACATTATCTAAAAACAGACGGGCTACTGCCAAGTAACGCAAGTACTGGTTTGGTGTTGTTTTTGTTATGGTTGGCAACTCACGTTTGAGTTGGGTATGGTCACTCTGGTAAGACCACATGATGAACGCTCTAAATCCACCTGTCTCATCTTGAAGTTTACGTATATGATCAAAATGTTCTACTATTTCCCGTGTCGTTTCTACTGTACCAAACATCATAGTAGCTGTTGATTTTATGCCCAGCTTATGTGCCTCTTTGTGTACTTCCAGCCAAGTATCTTTATCGAGCTTTTTAGGTGCGATAATATCTCTTACTCTATCTGAAAGTATTTCAGCACCAGCACCAGGAATAGAACTGAGTCCTTTGGCTTTCAGGCGCGCTAAAACTTCACTGATACTCAGTTTGGAACGTTGTGCAATATAGTCTATCTCAATCGCAGAGAAACCATGAATCGTCACTTGTGGATATTTGGTAGAGATATGCTCAACCAAATCTTCATACCACGCTATCTCAAGTTTTGGATGCACTCCTCCTTGAAAGAGTATCTGTGTACCACCAATAGCTATGAGTTCATCTATCTTCTTATCTATCTCATCAAAAGTAAGTATGTAGGCATCTTCTTTTTTTTCATGGGTATAAAAAGCACAAAATTTACAGTCCACCCAGCAGATATTGGTGTAGTTAATATTTCTGTCCACAACAAAAGTAGTCACACCCTTGGGATGCATCTGCTTCTTACGAGCCAATGCCATTTTCCCTAAAGTTTTAAGGTCTGCATTTTCTATAAGATCTACAGCCTCATCAACAGTCATACGTTTTGTAGTAGGAGAAGTCACTTATTTTTCCTCTTTCTTCTTTTCACCCAGTGCATCCAATACACCATTGATAAATTTAGGAGATTTTTCATCAGCAAGCTTTTTTGCTAATTCCACAGCTTCATTAATAATAATAGCTTTATCTGTTTTAGCTACAAGTATCTCATAGGCACCCAGTCGCATAATGGCTTTTTCCACTTTACCAATATCATCAAAATCCCACTCTGTAAGATGTATTTTAAGTGCTTTATCCAACATTTCAAGGTTCTCTATCGTACCGCAAAAGAGTTGATTTGAAAACTCTCTTTGCTTATTGCGTATTTTCCCTTCCTCAAGAATCTCATCTGAAAACTTAGAGATATTTTTATTGCCCAAATCATAGGCATAAAGAAGTCCAACTACTGCTGTTCGAGCTTGATGTCTTGTTGCCATTAGTCCAACTCACTATATAAATTTACAAGTTCAATAAGTCCTACCATTGCTTCACCACCCTTGTTTCCTGCTTTGGTTCCTGCACGTTCTATAGCTTGCTCTATACTATCTACTGTCAAAACACCAAAAGTAACAGGTTTACCATGTTTAAGTGCCATATTTGCCACCCCTTTGGTTGCTTCTGCCGAAACATAATCAAAATGTGGTGTTGCCCCACGAATCACTGCACCCAAACAACAGATAGCATCATACTTTCCTGATGCCAATGCTTTGTCCAATGCAAATGGAATTTCAAAAGCACCCGGAACCAAAATAAGATCCAGTTTATCTGCATCTCCACCATGTCTTGCATAGGCATCTTTTGCTCCCTCTACCAGTCTATCTGTAATAAAGTGGTTAAATCTCGCATTGATAATAGCTACCTTTTTACTTTTATCTACCTGAAGATTACCTTCTACTGTTTTCATTTTTTTCCTTTAGTCATAATTTTTCTTATCTATCTCCGAGAGAGTCAGGTGATTCATGATTCATTGCTTTGCAACAAATCACAAATCACCAGACCCCTCTATTTTCTACCAAATTCGGTAGCTGACCTGTCGAAGCTATTCTACAATACTTCTAATCGCATCTATTTGCTTTATCAGTGTATCCAGTTTTGTTAATTCTATCATATTTGGGCCATCGCTCAAAGCAATAGCAGGGTCAAAATGTGTCTCAAAAAAGAAACCATCCACCCCTACGGCTGCTGCTGCACGGCTGAGGTAAGGTACAAGCTCAGAGTCACCCCCTGAGGTTGCTCCACCTGATGCAGGTTGTTGTACAGAGTGTGTCGCATCAAAGATGACAGGAGCAAACTCTCGCATCTGTTTGAGTCCTCTCATATCTACTACAAGATTACCATACCCAAAAGTGGAACCGCGTTCTGTGAGCCAAACATTGTATTTCTCAGCATTTTCATAGGTAGCTTCACCCTCAAAACCACGTGTTTTAAGCACTTTTTTTACCGAGTGTTCCATTGCAGCAGGCGCTAAAAACTGCCCTTTTTTAATGTTGACTACCGCTGAGGTCTTTGCAGCTGCCACAAGCAAGTCTGTCTGACGACATAAAAAAGCAGGAATTTGTAATACATCTGCCACTTCAGCCACTGCTGCTGGCTGTGTATAATCATGCACATCGGTTAAGATGTTATAGCCAAACTGCTCTTTGACCTCTTGAAGCATTTTCAGCCCCTCTTCAAGCCCCGGCCCTCTAAAAGAGTCCAAAGAGGTACGGTTTGCTTTATCAAAACTGGCTTTAAAATAAAACTCTTTGGTGCAATCTTCATGATATTTACCCAATGACTCGGCGATACGCATGACATTATCACGACTCTCCAAAACACAAGGTCCTGCTATTAAAATCATCTGTTTCCTTTAGGTAGAGCTACTAATAACCCTGAGAGAATTACCAAGATTATACCCAAAGTTGTCCAAATATCAGGAATTGGGTCTCCCAGAAGCACCCCTATAATCACTGCAAAAACAATATTGCTGTAACTAATCGTCCCAACAATGCCCGCTTTGGTAAGTTCATAGGCTTTGGTCATCAGTAACTGTGATATGGTAGCAAAGATACCCACAGCACTCACATAGAACCACTCTATACCCTGTGGTAAAACAAACGTTGCAAACATCCAGTCAAAATCTTCTGTAACATTCACATAAGGGGTGATAAGCATAAGAGAGAGTGGAGCTATGGTACCCACCCCCATAAAAGACATAACTATGGCACGGGTATCGTAGTATTTTCTCAGTTCACGTATAGAGGTATAAGCCAGTGCTGCGCCAATACCAGAGAAGATACCTAAAATATCATACTTGTCAAACCCTCCCATTTGGGGTTGTGCCACCAAAACAATACCTACAAAACCCAATACAATAGCAATAAGCGCACTGGGATGCAACTTCTCTTTGAGAAAAATATAGGCAAAAATAGCCACAAAAATAGGAGAGGTTTTATTGTAAGTTACTGCCTCTCCCAAAGGGATATGTGCCATAATATAAAAATACGCCAAAAGTGCAATAAATCCCATGGAACCACGAAAAACAAGCAGTAAAAACTTACCGCCTGTCTGTTTTAAAGGTACTTTCCAAATGGACAGACCTACAAGCACTACACCAAAGATATTACGAAAAAATGTGACTTCAACAGGAGGAAGTACCTGACTTACAGTCTTGGCAAAACCACCCATAAAAGCAAAACTTAAAGAGGCAAGAAGCATCAATAAAATACCTCTATCCATATTTTTAATTATTTTTTTCAAAAGAGTCCTAAATTTTTATGGAAGTGTAGCATAATAGCTTTACAAGGTTCCTATTTAGTACGTACAGCGCTTATATCTCCAAAAAATATAACATCTTTCAAAACTGCTTTGTTCGTAATACCATCTTTGGCTATTGCCAACTTCAAACGCCCATCTTTACTTGAAAATATTTTTTGATGAATTACTGCTGTTGCATACCAAGCTGCATCATTTCCCAAATCTTTTTTATAAGAAGCAAGATCTTTTCTTTGAGGAATAATAACACTAACTTTGCCTTTTTGTCGTTCCGCTCCTACAGCTTTATAAATATATGTTTTTGCAAAAGTTTTATTTTTTATCATAAAATCCAGATTAAAATAGAGTGTCAATAAATCATTTTTTGCATAAAAATCAAGTTTTGTATTTTCTACATTTATTTTTTTTCCTTTTTTATACTTTACATATTTTTTACGCACATATCTCTTTTTATGATTTATCCAATACTCTTTATTGACTACAACATCCCCATGAGATTTGATGACTTGATACAAATCACTAACCATCAACCCATTTTCTATATGCCCTTTGGAGATATGATGTTCTTTTCGTTTTCCACTTAAAACCTTTGCCAAACCAGTAGCTTCAAGTGCTATATCAATAGTATAGTGTTTTGCATCTCTTGTTAAAACCGCTTTTGCTACACCAATCTTTCCAAAAATACCATAACTGACACTATAGTTTGCACGAATCGTTTCTGCTGATGAGATTAGTGTAAGAAATAGAAATACGATTACAATCTTTTTTAACATATTAAATCCTTTATTGAATCAAATTTTACTATAATTGTGTGAATAAATCGTGTGGAGACCCAAATATGCCAACTTCTGATGTAAATAATACAGCAACTAAAGCACTCAATGTTATTGATGGTTTAGATATGAATATAGACCACACAGTCCAATCACTCCTTGCTCCCTTCTATGACAGATTTCCTTTTTTAGCAGAAAGTGTGTTTGGTATTCCTCTTGGTAACCTGATAGGTGCCATATTGGTTTTATTTCTTTTTTTACTTCTTCGTCGTTTTTTCACCTATATTGTTATGGGTACTCTGCAACGTCTTGCAAAACATACAGAGACATATTATGATGATAAAATTGTTTCTGCACTCAAAGGACCTGTAAGCTTTGCATTCATCGTTATAGGACTCCACCTCTTTTTTACGCTTATTTTTTGGGAAACACCTATCATTAAGAATATTCTCAATACACTCATAGTATTTGATATTTTTTGGGCTATTATTTCCATTGCAGAAGCACTACGTGGACTTTTTCATCAAACAACAGCAAGGTTTCACTCAGATCTCTCCAGAGAAATGGGTGATTTCATACTCAAAATAGTTAAAATTCTCATAGGCGGACTGGGTTTAGCTGCCATGCTTCAGGTGTGGGGCATCAATGTCACTGCACTCATCGCCTCACTAGGGCTTGGAGGTTTAGCTTTTGCTCTTGCTGCTAAAGATACTGCTTCAAATCTTTTTGGCTCTTTTGCACTACTTGCTGACAAATCTATACGTATAGGTGAGTGGGTAAAAGTCAATGGTGTAGAAGGCACAGTTGAAGATATAGGTATGCGTACTACCAAAATACGTTCTTTTGGGAAATCACTTATCACTGTACCTAACCAAATTGTTGCAAACAACCCAATAGAAAACTTTTCACGTCGTGGTGTTAGACGTATTAAAATGCGTATTGGACTCACATACGCTACAAACAGTCAACAAATTACAACGATTGTAGAAGAGATAAAATATATGCTTCACACGCATGAACATATTGCGCAAAAAGAGACACTACTTGTTAATTTTGAATCTTTTGGTGATTCTGCATTAAACATTTTTATCTATACCTTTACCTCAACGGCAAACTGGGCAAAATATTTAAATATACGTGAAGATATTCACTTGAAAATTATGAAAATAGTCGAAGACAATGGTTCAAGTTTTGCTTTCCCTTCTCAGTCAATTTATATAGAAGAAACAGAGTCACACAAACCTTTGACAATGGAGACATAGAAGAGCTTGTCATCAAGTGGCTACCACAAATAAGCATCATCTCTCCACAAGGCTTTAAGAAGATGATGAAACGAAGCCTTAAAAAGAAACTCGCTTCACTAATCTAAATCAAAAACCTCTTCAAAAGAGAAATCAAAACTGCACTCTTCTATGTCAAAAGTGTAGTTTTCACTCTTAAATTCACCCTCTAGACGGTAGATGGTTCCATCTAACTTATAGACTTCTGCAAACATACCAGCAGGGTCAACCATGATGTAGTACTTTACTCCTTCACTTGCGTAAAGATGATACTTCAAATTTCTGTCTTTTTTCTTTGTGCTAGGAGAGAGAACTTCAAAGATGATGCTGGGGGTTTGTGAGATATATGCACCACGTTGCAAGAGTTTACACACCACCAAAGTATCTGGTTGCACCACAGTATCTTCAGATATTTTCCAATCAACTTCGGGAGCAACCTTACAACTTTTACATTTTTTAAGTGACTTTTTTAATGCACTTCCAATATTTAGATTTATCTCTTGATGTGTAAATGATGGTGCAGGTGCCATAGCATAAGGTAAACCATCTATCAGTTCCCAGTCACCTTCCCAAAGAAGATAGTCATTATAAGTATAGTTGGGTAGATACTCTTCTTTTAGTGCTAACATCTTACAGACTCCTATTGTTTAATCATATATTATAACACAAATTTTATCTTGGTGTGCGACATGGTCACACGTTATGCTATAATTGCATCACTATAATTGAAAGACATACAAATGCAAGAACAACCTCTTAAAAAAGTAGCCATCGTAGGACGACCCAATGTTGGGAAGTCCTCACTCTTTAACCGTCTCGCGCGTCAGCGTGATGCTATTACTTCAGATATGTCAGGGACAACACGTGACATTAAAAAGCGTATCGTAACCATTTCAGGCAACCGTGAATTTGAAGTACTGGATACTGGGGGGATAGACTACTCCTCAGAGCTTTTTGCCAAAGTTGCCGAGTTTTCACTTAAAGCTGCCAAGGAAGCAGATATTATTATCTATATGGTCAATGGAAAGAGCATTCCTGATGAAGAAGATAAAGAACTCTTTTATAAACTCCAAGAGATGAACAAACCTCTAGCCCTTGTAGTAAACAAGATAGACAACGACAAAGAAGAGGAGCGTTACTGGGAGTTTTTGGAGTTTGGGGCAGATGCGACTTTTCCTATGTCTGTGAGTCACAACCGTTATTTTAATGATTTTTATGCATGGATGGAAGAGCATATCCCTGCACCCCAAGCAGAAGAGGAACTTGTACTTGAAGAGGATACAGAGATAGACCCTTTTGCTGAGATTGTTGAACAGATACATGCTGAATACAAAGAAGAGGAAGACAATGAGATACGTGTTGCCATCATTGGTCGTGTCAATACAGGTAAATCCTCTTTACTAAATGCTCTGTTGGGTGAAGAGCGTTCAGTAGTTTCAAATGTTGCTGGTACTACTATCGACCCTATTGACGAAAAAATAGAATATAGAGACCATGAAATCACTTTTATCGATACAGCAGGGATTCGTAAACGTTCCAAAATTGTAGGGATAGAAAAATATGCCCTTACAAGAACTACTGAAATGCTTAAAAAAGCCAATCTTGTACTGCTTGTACTTGATTCTACACAGCAGATATCAGAACTTGATGAGCGTGTGGCAGGACTGATAGAAGAGCATAAACTTGCCTGTCTCATTGTTTTAAACAAATGGGATATAAAAGAGGACAGAAGTTATGAAGAGGTAGTAGATGATGTGCGTGATGAACTGAAGTTCTTACACTATGCACCTTTTATTACTATTTCAGCAAAAACAGGACTGAGAGTAAACAAGATACTTGACCAGATAGTAGATATTTATGGACGTTATAAAAGACGTATCCCTACTTCTGAGCTCAATGATACTTTACGTGCAGCCATACGCCGTCACCATGTACCTTCACATCATGGCGCAGTGGTTAACATCAAGTTCGCTACACAGTATGAGACCAAACCACCAAAAATTGCACTTATCACGAACAGACCTGAGTTCTTACACTTCTCCTACATTCGTTACCTTGCCAACTTCTTTAGAGACAAGTTTGATTTTGAGGGTGTACCACTGGATATTGTTGCGCGTAAACGTGGTCAACGTTTTGATGAAGATGACGAATTTTAAAAAATTCCTAATTCCTAATTCCTAATTCCTAATTTCCTGCTATAATTTTAAAAAATTATTGCAGGAACGACAATGCGTGTACTTACAGGAATCCAAGCTTCAGGAAAACTTCATATAGGAAACTATTTTGGTGCGATGAAGCCTATGGTGGAACTTCAAGAAGAGAACGAACTCTTTACTTTTATAGCCAACTATCACTCACTTACCACTTCTAAAGATGCAGATACACTTAAACAATATACTATAGATGCTGCTGTTGATTACCTCTCTGTGGGTATAGACCCGAACAAAACTACGTTTTGGGTACAGAGCCATGTACCAGAAGTACTGGAACTCTACTGGATACTCTCTAAGTTTACGCCTATGGGTTTACTTGAACGTGCACACTCGTATAAAGATAAGGTAGCCAAAGGCATCTCAGCAAACCACGCTCTCTTCTCTTACCCTGTACTTATGGCAGCGGATATACTCATGCTTGATACAGAAATAGTTCCTGTAGGGAAAGATCAAATACAACACGTTGAAATGACTCGTGACATTGCTACAAAGTTTAACAATGAGTATGGAGAAATATTTGTGCTCCCTGAACACCGTGTAGCAGAAGAAGTAGCTACCATTCCTGGGATAGATGGACAAAAAATGTCTAAATCCTATGACAATGCTATCGACCTTTTTATGGATGAAAAAGCTTTACAGAAAAGATGTAATAAAATCGTCTCTTCTTCTACCCCACTGGGTGAACCACTAGAGTGGGAAGATGACAATATTTTTGCCTTGGCATCACTCTTTTTAGACAATAGAGAGAAGCTAGAACTACAAGTACGTTATCAAAGTGGAAAAGAGGGGTATGGACACTTTAAGAAGTACCTCAAAGAGCTTATTTGGGAAGAGTTGGGTGAAGCACGTGAGAAACGTGCATACTACCTCTCACATATGGATGAGGTAAATGACATCTTGGCAATGGGAGCTAAAAAAGCACAAACCATAGCACAAGAAAAGATGTCCAAGGTCAAAGAGGCTATTGGACTTTAAACTATATCTATATCATTGACTTCGATTTCTTCTCCAAAAAGAGCAGAAATCATCTCTTTGTAAATCTTCCCTGTACTCTCTATAAATATATTACAGCTACCTTGATTTATATGCCCCCTCTGAAGCGACAAATCAAGCACACGCTTGGCTATGGCTGCTCCTGTCTCTATCAACTTGACATCACAAAGCATAATCTCAGAAATAATTTCACCTACCAATGGGTAATGTGTACAGCCAAGCACTATGGTATCTACACGATTTTCTTTCATAGGAAGTACCCATTTTTCCAAAAGCATCTTAGTCTCTTGGGTAGAAATTTCACCTTTTTCTATCTGCTCAACAAGCCCTGGACACGCCTGTTCAAAAAGTGTAACATCTTTTTGACTTACAAGGGCATTTGCCAAAGATTGATATTTGTCTCCACTTAGTGTTGCAGGAGTTGCCAATATCCCTATTTTCCCTGTATGTGTTTGCTCTATAGCTGGCTTAATCCCTGGTTCTGTCCCAATAATCATAAGTAACGGATAACGCTCACGAACTGTTTTGATAGCAGCAGAAGTTGCAGTATTGCAAGCAATGATAAGAACATCTATCTGATGCGTATCTAGAAGGTATTGTGTAATATTGAGGGAGTATTGAAGTATCTGCTGTGGTGTTTTTTCACCATAGGGAGCATGTTTTGTATCGGCAACATAAAAAATCTGTGCATTTTGAATCACTTCACACAGTGCTTTGACAACAGTCAGACCACCAAGCCCTGAGTCAAATACACCGATTTTTAACATTGAAGGTTATGCACCATCATTCATGATAGAGAGGAACTCTTCATTTGATTTGGTTTTCATCATTTTAGAGAAAAGGAATTTAAGACCTTCCACCTCTTCCATGTTTTGCATCGCATTACGTAATGCCCAGACTTTTTGTAAGGTTAAGGCATCTACCATAAGCTCTTCTTTACGTGTTCCTGATTTGGTTACATCAATCGCAGGGTAGATACGGCGTTCAGATACATGACGGCTAAGTACAACCTCAGAGTTACCTGTCCCTTTAAACTCTTCAAAGATTACCTCGTCCATACGAGAACCCGTATCTATCAGTGCAGTTGCAATAATAGTAAGAGATCCACCCTCTTCTATATTTCTAGCCGCACCAAAGAAACGTTTTGGCTTATGTAAGGCATTGGCATCCACCCCACCAGAGAGTACTTTCCCTGAGCTTGGTGTTACGGTGTTGTATGCACGTGCAAGTCTAGTGATGGAGTCTAGCAAAATGACAACATCTTTCCCCATCTCTACACGTCTTTTGGCTTTTTCTATGACCATTTCAGCAGTTCTTACATGGTTTTGCGCAGGTAAATCAAACGTAGAAGCATAAACTTCACCCTTAACAGAACGCTGCATATCTGTTACCTCTTCTGGTCTTTCATCTACAAGAAGAACCATTAAAGATGCATCTGGGTTGTTATGTGTTACCCCATGTGCCAGCTCTTTGAGAAGTTCTGTTTTACCTGTTCGAGGAGGTGCTACAATCAGTGCTCTTTGTCCTTTACCTACAGGAGCAAAAAGGTCAAGTACACGTCCCGTCATTTTCATCGGGTTGTACTCCATTTTGAGTTGTTCCATCGCATAAAGTGGTGTAAGGTTATCAAAAAGAGGACGTTGTTTTGACTTCTCTGGTGGTAAGTAGTTAATTGCTTCTATTTTAAGAAGTGCATAATACTTCTCTTGATCTTTGGGTGCACGTACCTGCCCTGTTACAATATCACCATTTCTAAGGGCAAAACGCTTGACTTGCGTACCACTTACATAAGTATCATTTGAAGAGTTGGCAAAGTTTCCATCTATTGAACGCAAGAAACCATACCCATCATTCATAATCTCCAAAATTCCTGTGTAGAGGATGAACCCTCCAGCAGAAACTTGTGATTTTAAAATTTCAAAAATAAGATCTTTTCTTTGAAACTCATTGGGGTTTTCAACTTTTACCTCTTTGGCTATCTCAACAAGTTTTACAAGGGGGAGATTTTGAAGGTCTTCTATCTTATGACCATTAACTGGTACGTGGGTTCTGTTTTTTCTATTGGCATGATTACCATTAGAAGATTTTTTATTATCGCTCATATGTCCTCTTGTCTATTAGGTATGAATTTGAAGGTATTTGCATTTACTCTAATGCGTAAGTATCGTTATTATAATGCTTTTTGACTGAAAAGTCAAATTTATACTCTTTTTAGATAAAATTACCAAAATCGATAATATAAGGAAACATATTGGCAGAAGTTGCATGTACCCACTGTAATCTTATCTTTTCCGAAGAGGTCATGATTGTTGAAGATGAACATTATTTTTGCTGTAAAGGATGCCAAGGTGTTTACCATCTGCTTAATGCTGAAGGGCTTGATACATTTTATGATAAATTAGGAGATACAACCCTCCAGCCTGCTACACCTCAAACAGATGATTTGGAAAAATTTGATTTAGAAGGCTTTAAAAACAAGTATATCAAAATAAATGAAGAGGGGCTCTATGAGATACACCTCATTATTGAGGGGATTCACTGCTCCGCATGCGTATGGCTCAATGAAAAGGTACTTCATAAAACACAGGGTGTCCTTGAAGCAACCATTAACTATACCAACAATAAGGCCAAAGTTGTCTGGGATCCTGAAGTAGTTAAGCTCTCCAAGCTGATAGAGACTATCCGTTCCATCGGCTATAATGCCTACCCCTATGACCCACGACTTCAAGAAGAACGAGCTACAGCCACACGTAAAACCTACTACACACGTATTCTTGTTGCCGTCTTTGGTGCAATGAATATTATGTGGCTTGCTATTGCACACTATGCAGGATATTTCTCTGGAATTCAACAATCTTTCAAAGATATTTTAAATTGGGCTGAATTCATATTGGCAACACCTGTACTTTTTTACTCAGGATGGATATTTTTTAGAGGTGCCTACTACGGCTACAAAAACCGTATTGTCAATATGGATACACTTGTAGCAGCAGGAGCACTTTTTGCCTATATCTACTCCATCTATGCTATGCTGACACATAGTGGAGAGGTCTATTTTGATTCCGTGGTAATGATTATCACCTTTGTACTTGTGGGTAAATACCTTGAAGTACTGAGTAAAAAATCTGCGGTTGATACACTCGATGGCATCATGGGTACGACACCTACAGAAGTGACTGTCATAAAAGATAACAGTAAATCACTGCTTTCAATAGAAAATGTCATAGTAGGCGATACCATAGAGCTTAAACCTGGAGAAAAGGTAGTCATAGATGGTACACTCATTTGGGGAGAAGCCTCTTTTGATGAGAGTTCACTCACGGGCGAAAATGAACCTCTTTATAAAAAACAAGGAGACAGCATACTCTCTGGATCCATCTGCCTAGACTCAGTTGTACACTACAAAGCCACCAAAGATGCATCCAATTCTATGCTCACCTCTATTATCTCTTTACTGGAAGAATCCATTACCAAAAAACCTCATATTGAGCAGTTAGCCAATAGTGTATCAGGTTACTTTTCTGTTACTATTCTCCTTATTGCTCTCATCACTTTTGCAGGATGGTACTTCTATCAAGGAAACTTTGAGACTGCCCTGATTGTAGCTATTTCAGTCATTGTTATTGCCTGTCCCTGTGCTTTGGGACTGGCAACACCTATGGCAACCCTTGTAGGCATCTCCATGGCAGCCAAACGAGGCATACTTTTTAAAGAGGCGAGCTTTCTTGAGACTATGGCACAGGCAGATATTTTGGCACTGGACAAAACCGGAACTATTACTGAAGGCAAACCTGCTGTTGTGAATGCCAAACTTTATGATAATTTTAACCCTTCACTACTCTATGCACTTGTCAACACTTCCAATCACCCTGTTTCCAAAGGCATACAGCGTTATATAGAAACAGAATACAAACAGATAGAACATCTGTCACTGAAAAAGATTTCAACCATTGAAGCAAAAGGTATCACTGCAAGCTATCACAATCAAATACTTGCAGGAGGAAATGAAAGCCTTTTAAAAGATTTAGGTATCAAAGTCGATACAAATTCCCAAAACACACTCTTTTTCTTTACAGTAAATAAAGAACTTGTGGCACGCTTTGAGCTGAGTGACACAATACGAGAAGATGCCAAAGAGGCTATCTCTCAAATAAAAGCCTTGGGTATTGAAGTAGTAATGCTTACAGGTGATCATCTGCAAAGCGCCCAAAAGGTAGCCAAAGCAGTCGGCATAGAAGAGATTCATGCAAAACTTCTCCCTCAAGATAAAGCACATCTTATTAATCTATTACACAAGAAAGGACACAGAGTAGTTATGGCAGGGGATGGAATTAATGACTCCATCGCTCTAGCATCTTCTGATATTGCCATTGCAATGGGTAATGGTGCTGATGTGGCTATCTCTGTGAGTGATATTGTCATGCTCGATGAAAAACCTCTGCGTATCCTTGAAGCCTTCAGACTTTCTCGCAGAACATTTAGATCTGTAAAAGAGAACTTAGGGTTTTCCCTGTTCTACAATGCAGTAGCTGTGCCACTTGCCGTACTTGGATTTGTCAATCCACTACTAGCAGCACTCTCCATGTCTTTGAGTTCACTGATTGTTGTAGGGAACTCAATGCGTATCAAACGTTTAAAATTTAAGGAATAATATGAGTGAAAATATTGTAATTATGATGATAAGTATCTCCACATTTTTAGGAGCCATTGGAGTTGGAGCGCTCATCTGGGCTGTACGAACAGGACAGTTTGATGACCATTCCAAATTTATTGATGCCGTACGACATGACAATATTGAAGATTTGCAAGATGCCATCTCTATGTCAGAGAAGAAAAAAGCATATAAAGAGAAAAAAAAACAAGAACGTCTCAATCAAGAAAAAAGCTATCGTCCTGCTGATTAGAATTTGGATTTTTAAAAGAAACTATGTTATTATATGAATAAATATTAAAAAGGTTTACACATGTATTTAAAAAAAATTCTTTTCAGCCTTCTTTTAACTTTAGTAACACTACAGGCAGAAAGTAGTGTAGGACTCAATATCAACAGCGAAGATTTGGAACTTCAAGCCTCTGTACAGATGTTTTCCTCATCCGAAAGTACTACTGCCTACATCATTGATGGAGCTTATCTCCATACCGATCATCATAATATTCTACGTATGGGATTTAGAGGAGAAAACAGCTTTCAAAATATGGGAAACCTCTCTCTTGGCTTTGGTGCAAAAGCAGTATTTACTGATGACTTTATGGCTCTTCCACTTTTTGCACAGGCAAATCTTATTTTACCTTTTAACTCCAATATCCCAACAACCACACTCAGTACAAGTATTGCCTATGCACCATCTATTTTAAGCTTTATAGATGCCAAAAATTATACTGAATTTAAACTGGAAGCCGACATGGAAGTCATTTCCAATATTCATCTTTTTACAGGATATAGAAATATAGATACAGACTATGAAACCCATGATAAAACATTTAATAACAGCTTTTATGGTGGGATGAAACTTAGTTTTTAATATTAAACTAAAAAAATTATTATTAAGGTTTATTTATGCATATCCCCTCTATAATCAGCCTGGTGTAGAAGCAGGAAAAATAATCTTAAAAACAAAATTACAAAAAGAGAGACTATGATTAAAAAATGTTTATTCCCCGCAGCAGGCTATGGTACACGCTTTTACCTGCCACCAAGGCTATGCCTAAAGAGATGCTTCCTATCCTTACAAAACCCCTAATACAATATGGTGTAGAAGAAGCTATGGAAGCAGGATTAGATACAATGGCAATTATTACAGGACGAGGGAAACGTGCTATTGAAGATCATTTTGATATCTCTTATGAACTAGAAGAACAGATTAAAGGAGGAACAAAAGAGAGACTCCTCTCAGAAATACGCTCTATCATCAATCACTGTACTTTTTCCTATACAAGACAAACAGTTAGCTGCTTGATTGAGGTGAAATTGCACTTGTGATTAGAATTGGCGTTATCAAACTATGCACTAACGTAAAAAATCCATCCTCTTATCATAAACTTTGCTCTCCACATTAAAGAGCCCCAGTAAAGTGGAGAAAAGATTATCTTGGCTCCAATCTTTATTTGCATTCTTTTCTATTTTTTCTCTTTTGGCAGCAAAAGTTTTTCCTATCCAAACTATACTTCCCACATGTTTCTGATGTTCAGGTGCAATAAAATATGGAATACCATGCAAATAGAGACCTCCCTCACCCAAAGATTCTCCATGGTCTGCCATATAAAGCATTGCTGTATCATTTTTACTCTCATATTTTTTTAAGAAATCAATAGTCTGTGATAAAAAATAGTCCGTATATAAAAGTGCATTATCATAAGCATTTTCAATCTCTTCTCGCGTACAGGCTTCTAATTGATTGGTTTTACAAGCAGGTGTAAATTTTTCATAAGCTTTCGGATAGCGTTTATAGTAAGCTGGTCCATGATTACCCATTTGATGCAAAACAATAAGTACATCTTTATTACTTTGATTAATAAAGCTGTCCAGTCCAATCAGCATTCCTATATCTCGACACTCTCCCTCTTTACATCTTGTATTTAAGTGATTATTTTTATAATATTGATATGCTACTCTGGTTGCTACACCCTTAGAGTCAGAGTTATTATCTCTCCATAAGACATCTACACCTGCATGCTTCAGTACATCAAGTACATTCTCTGTATGAATCCCTTTTTGTGTACTATAGTCTCCTCTATTATAGATAGAAAACATACAAGGAACAGAGACAGCAGTAGTGGTTCCACAAGAGAACATTTGAGAAAAACTAATTACATCCTCTCTCTTTAGAAGAGGATTTGTCTCTTTCGAATAGCCATTTAAAGAAAAATGATCTGCCCGTGCAGCCTCACCTACTACCATAATAATAATTTTTCGTCTCTTATGTTTTTTTATTTTTGCATCTTCTCCCAGAATTTTAAGTGGAATATTTTTATCTTTAAACTGTGCTTTTACATAAACCCCCAAAGAGAAAAGTGCATGCGTAGGATTTGTATAGTAACGTAAAATCTTATGTTCTCTAAAAAATGAAGTATAATATTTGGAAAAAGGCAACATTACAACTATTATTAGAATAAGACTCCCTACTATCACTTTAATTTTTTGCACTAATTCATAAGAAAAACTCCCATAACGAAGCGGTGTCTTATAGATGAAATAAGCAGGTAACAAACCTAATACTAAAAAATAGATAAAGAGCTTCCAATTCATCAGATCAAAAACTTCATGACTATCTGTCTGCATAACATTTTCTATCATTGTTTCATCAATAAGAACATTATACGTCTGCATAAAATAGTTCTCAAATGCTGCAACAATAAGCATAAATATAAGTACTGGCTTTATAAATATTCTCCATGCTAACAAGGAAAAAAACAAAACAAGAAAAAGAGAAAATACTACAACTTGAGAAAGCAAGAAAGGAATATATGTAGCATTAACAGGATAAACTGCTATTACATGTCTAAAAAAAGATCCATTATCAAAAAGTACAATAAACAATGCTGTTAATATAATAAGAAAAGTACTACTGCGTGCTTGCATTATTTTATCTCCATTTTATGTTGGGAAACATACTCTTTAAAACTTTTATCCATAGCTTTAGTCTTGGAACCAAGCCATGGAAAATGTCCATAAAGTATAGAAATGGCTTCTTTTGCATCTTTATTATTTCGTATTTCATAAAGATACAAAGCAGAAGCCAGTGAAGTTCTATCTGCTCCTGCCTTACAATGAACCAGTAATGGTTTTGGTGCATTTTTCATAATTTTAATAATAGTATTCATCTCTTCCATGGAACTTACCTGCCTGTCTCCAATAGCATAATCATAGTGTGCTACATGATTCTCTTTACTAATACGCAGTTCATCTTGATACCACTGTTTTGATGATTCACCTCTAAGATTTAAAATAGATTTAATCTGATATTTTTCTATATAGTATGGCAAATTAAAAGAAAAGAGCTGTGCAGAGCGATAAAGATCTTTGTCCACCTTATGAAAATTTCCATAGATTAAAAAATAACTTACCCATAATAGTACAATCAGTCCTAATGGAACACAAATATATTTTAAAAACTTTTTAATAATTCGTAAAAAAGTACCTATCATATTTCCTCTATTCATTAAATTTTTTGATCTCTTCTTCACCAAGAGAGAACTCTTCTATAAGCTGCATTCTAAATATTTCCCATTTTCTGACACATCTTTTCATTCCTAATACAAGTACATATTCCAAAAATGGTATTTGATTATTATCTCCTATACCATCTATCACAACTAATCTATTTTTTGTTAATGAAACTTTTTTCAGTAAAATATTCTCTACATCCAAATCAGAAAACAATATATTCATCAATAAGATACTTTCTTAACTCTTCAATTAATTCTAACATATTACTTGTTAATTCTTTCTCTTTAAAATTTAAATAATATCTTAAATCTTTAGAAATATCCCCATTATAATCACGCACAAGTTCATAAACTTCACCTACCCCTTCATTGGTTTGAACAGGATAAAAATATTTAGAGATTAAATCAAAAGATTTTCCTCGTTTCTTTAACCTTTTAAAATAATTTATCTCTCTTTTAATACTTCTTTTTGCACGTTCTTGATTATTCCCCACTTTAATGCATAAATTCTTATCTTCAGGATGCACATAACATCTCCTGACTCTTCCTTTCCCTATAAACATTGTTTCATCTAAGGTAATCATATTATTACTCTTCATGAATTCAAAAATTCCTTTTCTTTTTTATAAAAGTTTCTGTAGAACTATAACTTGTAACCCATGCTAAAAATATCATCATTGAAGGTCCTATAAATTTATGTATTAACATTGAACCTCCTAATTGCTGCTGCACCATAAAAAGTGCAATAAAAAGTGCAATAAGATAAGGCTTTATCTGTATATTCTGACATTGTACTAAAAGTTTTAAAAAGTAGCCAATAAAAATAAGATAAAAAAGAAAACCAAATATACCAAGATTAAATAATATACCTATTGTTAAATTATGTGCATAATCATATTCAATTTTTGTTCCAGTAATATTAAGGGGAGAATGAAAACCATGACCCAATAATGGTGCTTCAGGAATATGTGAAATCAATATTTTCCATAGTTCCATCCTTCCTGAAGAGTATCCATTTTGAAGTAATATTACCCGTTCGTGTAACTCAGGTATATACAAAAAAAGAAATACAATTGCAATAATTCCCACTAATCCCATCATCCAAAACCTCATTGAAATCATATGGTGTTTATAGAAAATAAGCACAAAAAAGAAGAGTATTGCAGTAATCCATATCTGTCGTGAAAGCGTTAAAATTATTGCCACTATTGCAAACAATAAAAACAAAATTGTCCAATACATCTTTTTCTCAAATACCAAAAAACTTAATAGAGCCATATAAAAAAACATTGCGAGTCCAAAAATATTTCTATTTTTTGAAATACTGCATATACCATCATTTTGGAGTGTACTATGTAAAATTAAATCATAACCTGAAAAAAACTGTATATAGCCATTTATCATATAAACCGTCATTGAGATTACTATAGCATATACAAAAGTATCGATCTTTAAAATATTTTTACGAACAAAATAAAGTGTTGCATAATATAATGATATAAATATTGCCAAATAAAGCATTCTCTTTAACGATTCCAAACTTATACCATTAGATAAATCTCCAAGAACAATTATTGTAAATAAACCAAATAAAAAAAGTTTATGCATATAAGGGATTATAAAATCTTTATTCTTATAAATCATTCGAAAAAAAAGTAATAAATAAAATAATACCATAACCCTAGAAAACTTATTAACAAAAGGAAGTGTTATTATCATAAGAGAAAAAAATACATTAATAACTCTTGTTGTTAATCGTAAATAGATAATATCATTAAGATACAACCAAACTTTTTTTCTCCATTTAGAATAAATTGTCATTAATATATTTTCCTTTTTAATTTATTGAATTTTTTACACTTATTATGTAAGCGGAATAATACCTATTTTGTAGATTAAATATTATCCTTACTAATAATATTTCTATATACTTTTATATGTTCATCTTTACATGCTTCTATAGTAAGACGTTGACTGTATTTGTTTTTTAATTTTATAAATTCTGCTTCATAAGCATCATAATTTTCAAAAACCATTTTTATTTTTGCATGAAACGCTTCTATATCTGTCAATAAACCTTCAGATAAAATCTCCGTACATCCACTTACTTTTGTACTAAGCAATACTTTACTATAAAACAAACCTTCTATCATGGCTAAACTAAACCCTTCAGATAACGATGTTATAACCTGTAAATCTGCACTATATAAATAATCATTAATATTAGATTTAAATCCTGCCAAAGTTACTTTTTCTTTTAAATCCAAAGTATCAATCAATGCTTCTAAGCGTTCCCTTTGACTGCCCTCCCCCAAAATAGTAAGATGATAGTTAAAATCTAAATCTGCTACAATATACAATAATTTATCATATCCTTTAACTTCTCTTAATCCGCCTACCGCAACAATATTAAATCCATCTGGCAATATAATCTTCTTAGGTTTATGAAAGGGAACGCCATTATAGATTTTATAAATATAATCTGCTTTTATCGTACTTCGAGTCTCTTCTGCAATGGTAATAGCATAACGTAATCCATAAAATGCTTTTTTTATTTGCATATCGTGTTTTGTTGCTACAAATGGTATTTTTAAAAATGGTTTTAATCTTTTTAAAATATTGATTGTATTTTGTTTATGTACCTGAATAATATCTGGTGAAAACGCTTTTAAAATTTTCCATATTTTCCATAAAAAAAATATATTATTTCGACTCTTCTCAATATCTAATTCTACAAATTGTACACTTGTCTCTACATATTTTTTAAATGTTTTATCTGCTAACAATAAGACATCGTGCTCATGAGATAATGCATTGGAAAGATCAATACAAAATTTTTCCATTCCACCTATTTTATTACCATGTAAAAACTGAACAATTCTCATATCTTATTTTTTCCTCTTTTCTCATAAAGTTTCGCCTCTTTCAAAAAAGCATAATAAGCATTATTTATTGCCGCAACAAATCCTCTGATTCCATTTAAAAAACCTCTCTTTATCACATAGGATTTAAAAAATGCCAGAGGGAAAATGCACAATAATTTTACCACTGAAGCTTTTTTCCCTTTTTCTGCTTTCTCTTGAGCTCTCAGAGAGGAATATTCGTTGATTTTACGCAAATGTGTTTCCAGATTCAATGTGCCGTAATCAAAAATAAATCCCTTGGCTTTTTTAACCTTTCCATCAATTACAATAGATTCATGTACCAATTTTTCTGGATAATATCCTTTAGATTTTCTAAAAAAACGCACACGTCTATTAAATTTGGAAAAAGGATGATTGAACTTCCCCATATACTTACTGCTAATTCTAATATCCAACCCATCTATAGTACTTTCTTTGATTATCTCTTCTATCTCAGTTTTAAGTTCAGGTGTCAGTTGCTCATCTGCATCAAGGTTAAGTACCCACGTATGAGAACAGAGATTTTTGGCATACTCTTTTTGTCCCGCAAACCCCAACCACTTTTGATAATAAATCTTGTCTGTATAGATTTTGGCTATTTCCAGTGTTTCATCCGTACTTCCGCTATCAACAATGATTACCTCATCAAACTCTTTTACACTCTCCAATACACGTCTAATATGCTGTGCTTCATTTTGACAGATAATATAGACCGATACAGGCAACTTACTCATAGTTTATTCCTTATCCGTGTAATCTTTAAATAGAAATCAAAAAAACTTTCTGTTCCCAAGATACCAATTCTTTTGATTTCAAATAAATGACCCGTTTCAAAAAAACCTCTTTTAACAACTGTGGCACTTGTATATCCTGCATTTTCAACCATTTTTATAGTCTTCTCATCATACTTTCCATAAGGATATGCAAAAGCTTTACATCTCCTACCAATCATTTTTTCTACTTCTTTTTTTGAGTTACAGATTTCAACATCTGCTTCTTCACTAGAAACAGTCAACAGATTTTTATGGTGTAGTGTATGCGAACCAAACTCTATGAGTCCACTCTCCTGCATCTGCTTGATTTGTTCTATATGAAGCATTTTATCAAATGTACCCTCTTCAAAGTCTTCCCAACTGTTATACGCATAATGCGGTACAAGATAAATGGTAGCCTTAAATCCATACTTTTGCAGTATAGGCAATGCATGGGTAAAATTATCCTCGTATCCATCATCAAAAGTGATGCAAAAAGACTTTGGCGGCAATGTTTCAGCTTCTGCCATTTCAGATATTGTATAGGAGTGCCATCCATGCTTGGAAAACCATGCCATCTGCTTTTCAAAATCTTCTGGTTTTACTCGCCATTTGTTTCTTTTTTTATGGTTTGGCAGATGCTCTTTAATCATATGGTACATCAAGACTCGCGGTTGAGCATAGGAAATAGGTATACGCCACCAGTTATACCTTGATGAGATAATGATCAATACCAACAAACTAATATATATCATCTATTATAATCCTTCAAAACATTTTTATAATATGTTATATATTCCTGTGCTATATGTTTAAGAAGAAACCGATTATTTATCTTCTCCCTAAAGAGAAAAAAATCTTTTTTGTATTTTTCTTCATCTTGGTATATCTCATTGAGTTTATCTGCAATAGAAAAATCCTTTATTAAAAATTCATCATCCAAAATCTCTGTTGCACCACTTACTCTAGTCGATATAAACATATTAGCATAAAACAGTGCCTCAACCATCACTAAACTAAAACCTTCACTATGTGAACTCATCACAACGATATCTGCATTTTTCATCTGTTGGGGAATATCTTCTTTAAAGCCCAACAAGATTACTTTATCCCCAAGATTTAACTTATGAATCAAAGTCTCTAAATTTTTCCTCTCTTCTCCCTCACCAACAATCTCTAAGCGAAAAGGAAAATCAAGTTTAGCACACTCTTTTATAAGAATATCAAAACCTTTTATCTTGTCCAAACGTCCCACTGCTAACAGTGTAAAAATCTCATTCTTGTTTTTTGAAGTTATTTGTATCGGCTTAATGCCGTTATATATAACCTTTATATTATTTTGTTTTATACTGTTTGCTCCATCCTCGGAAACAGCAATAACATACTTGATTTTATTGAATATTTTCCCTTTTCTAGCATTATGTTTTGTTCCGATAAAAGGGCATTCCAATTTATATCCAATATTATAAATAATTCTTGTTGACTTAGCTCCATGTGTATGAACTATATCTGGTCCAATATTACGAATTAATTTTAATAACTTTAAAAGTGCAAAAATATTATATCGCTTAAACTCTTTTATAGTATGTAAAACTACATGAGATGAAAGTTCACCTAAGTTTTCACGACTGTCAAATGTAATCAGATGCACTTCATGATCTTTACTCATTTCATTACATAAATTAACTACTACCTTCTCCGCACCACCAAAAAGACTAGAAGCAATAAAGTGACATATTTTCATCGTAATATACCCTTATAATTCTCTACAGTCTTATCAACCATTTGTTCTAATGAAAAATTCTTAGAAATATAATCATGTCCATTAAAGTTTAACTCATTACACTGCAAAATCAATTTAGCCAACCTCCTGCCGTCTCCTACGGCATAGAAATAACCATTTTCACCTTCTCTAATAATATCTAAAACTCCACCATGTTCCGTAGCAACTACCGGTGTATTCATGGCAATCGCTTCTGCCACACTCCTACCGAAACTTTCAGGTTTTTTGGAACTGCTGACCACTACATCACTCAGGGCATAAATCTCAGCTACTTGGCTCTGGCTTCCTGTAAAAATAATCTGCTCATCCACTCTCAACTCTTTTGCCAATATCTTGAGGGATTCAAAATAGTTTTGCTTGTCTTCACGAACTCCACCTACAATCAGACCTATGAGATTAGGTATGGTATCTTTGGCTATGGCAATAGCGTGAATGAATGTCTCCAAGTCTTTTAGCTGGGTAACCCTGCCTACAGAGGTAACAATGGTTTTATCGTTTAACTGATATTTCTGTATGAATACATCTATAAAATCATGATCTATATTCTTAAGGTTGAATTTTTCAAGATCTATGCCTCTTGGGATTACAGTAATCTTTTTTTCATCTGTACGATAATACTCTTGAATATAAGACTTAATCGCACTGCTTACACAAATTACTCTGTCCCCTTTGGTCATAACAGCACTGTAGGTACTTACACTGTTAAACCCGTGTACTGTTGTCACAAAAGGCAGTTGCAGCTTCTTGTTTGCCCAATAGGTCAGCCAGGCAGGAACACGACTTCGTGCATGAAGGATATCTGGTTCAAGTTCTTTGAATAATTTACGTAACTTTATCATACGAAAAAGAGCAGTAAATGGATTTTTGGAGCAAACATCCAAAGCAATATGCTTCCCGCCATCTGCTTCTATCTGTCTGGTAAGTTTCCCCCCTGCACTAATAACAATACTCTCATGTCCCAATTTTACCAATTCACGGCTCAGCTCCATGGTACCGCGTTCTACACCACCTTCATTCAATTCAGGTAGTAATTGTACAATCTTCATATATCCAACCCTTCAAGATACTCTCTAAAGTCTATTTTTCTATTTCTGTTTTTTATCGTACCATCAAAAATATGTAAATATTCCTCTTTTTCCAAACTTTCTACAAAACGTTCAAACTTATTAATCTTTTGACTTTGTAAAGGCAGAACAAGAACATTTGATTCCCCATAAGATATAGCTTCAGATATCATAGAAGTACTATCTCCCGTAATGATTACTGTCTCACACTGTTCCAAAAAATCTGCAATAGGATTAATCGCATTTTTTGAAAAAACAACTTCATAATCGAAATGATAGGACTCAATCAGCTTTTCTACCTCTTTGGATGTACGAGGTGATGTGGTTATAGCAAATTCATACCCTTTATAATGTACTTTTATAAAATCTAATTGTTTTTTCAACTCTTTTACAGACATCTTAAATATTTTATTATCTCCACCGATAACAATACCTACAGATTTTTTTTTGGCGCTATAAATACCCTGAGGTTCAACATAAGCAAAATTTGCTGGAATTTCTATAATATTTTTCTGCTTTGAAGGCATATCATGACTCTGTACAAACATCATATCAAAATTCAGACAATACCCTTTAGGCAACATCATTGTTATTGATTTTGCCTGCATCTTCTTAGCTAAAAACTTTGCAGCATAATAGGTTGAAGAACCTGTAGCTATCACCACTTTATAATGTCTAGAAATCTTCAAATTCAATAAAAAACTTACACTTATACCTATTTTATCAAAAAAATAAGATAGTGCCTTGCATAACTTATTTTTAAAATGGACTTCTACTATATCATAGGGCAAATTTAAATATTTTGCCAATGCAATGGATTGATTTAAATGTCCGGCACGTCCATCATTTAAAATCAATACACTCATTTTTTATATATCTCAGAATGATAAAGTTTCCATCTACGATGTTGCCAAAACCAATCTTCTGGTCTCTTTTTTATTTGACTTTCTAAAATATTTGAAAGTTTTTGGGAAAGTTCCTGCACCTCTTCTTCTGTCATATTTTGCTTGACTTCTATAGGCTCTTTAAAAATAATTTTATATTTTTCAAACCCCTCGCTTAGCGTAAAAAGTGGTAAAATTACAGCATCTAATTTTGTTGCCAATCTCACAGGAGAATCTACTTGAGAAGCTCTATGTCCAAAGAAATTTACATCTACACTCTGCTTGGGATTAATACTCTGGTCTATAGTCAATGCAACGACTCTACCTTTTTTTAATGCTTTAACAATGCACTTGGCAGCACCATCTTTCTCACACATTTCTAAATTCTGTCTATGTCTTGCATTGGTAAAGACGTCATTCATATACTTATTATTCAACTTCCTGCTGATAATTGTCAGAGGATTATATTTCATAGCAAAATAAGGAAGAGAAAACTCCCAACACCCATAATGTCCAGAGACAGTAATCACTCGTCTGTTCTCTTCTAAAAGTTTTTTTATATAAATTTCATTTTCAATAGTTACTTTCTTTTCCATATCATCCAAGGAAGCTTTCTGAAGAACCATAAATTCATAAAGATTATATACCATATTATGCAGAGAACTTTTAATAATTTTATTTTTTTCCTCTATTGCTTTACTATTTTCAAAGGCCAAATCTAAATTTACTCTTGCTATTTTATAATGCTTTCTATCGATTAAATAAGCTAAAGAAGCAAGAAAATGGAGTAGATATTTTATAAAAGACTTTGGTAAAGAATGAAATAAAAATTCAAAAAAACTATAAACAAGATAGATGATATAATCCAAAATATACCTTTCATAATACAATTTAAGTAAATACTATTTTATCAAAATAAACCAAAGAGAACTATTTAAGACGACTCCTTTTACTTTAATTAGCTATAATCACAATAATTATAAATCCTCATACAAGGAATAAACACGTGATTGGAATCGTTGATTACAATATGGGAAACTTGGCTTCAGTGATCAATGCTTTTGCTAAAGTAGGTGCAGATGCTACACTTGAGAGTGATCCTACAAAACTTGCTCAATATGACAAACTCATCCTCCCTGGTGTTGGTGCATTTGGTGATGCAATGGAACATCTACAAAGTAATGGTATGGATGAAGCAGTAATCGCCTATGCAAAGTCAGGAAAACCTCTACTGGGTATATGTCTAGGTATGCAACTTCTTTTTGAAAGTTCTGAAGAGTTTGGCTCAACCAAAGGCTTAGGACTCATCCCTGGTAAAGTGGTGGCTTTTAATGAAAGCAAATTTGACCACCCCCAAAAAGTACCACATATGGGATGGAATGAACTCTTTGTCCAAAAAGAAACACCTCTTTTTAATGGCTTAGATAAAGACTTTTACCTCTACTTTGTACACTCATACCACGCTGTATGTGATAGTAAACATGCTATAGGAAAAACACACTACGGCTATGAGTTTGTCTCTGCTGTACAAAATAAAAATATTTACGGCATACAGCCTCACCCAGAAAAAAGCCATGAGAATGGACTTAAAATTATAGAAAATTTCGCAAAGATGTAAGGTGCATTTGCCAATGCACAAAAAGGATAAAAATGACAATACTACCAGCAATTGACCTCAAAGACGGAAAAGCAGTAAGACTAAACAAAGGCTTAATGGATTCAGCCAAAATATATAGTGATGAACCGTGGCAAGTTGCCAAACGATTTGAAGAGTTGGGAAGCGAGTGGGTTCACTTGGTTGACCTTAACGGTGCGTTTGCAGGAAAGCCTGAGAATTTAGAGCAGATTAAAAAAATACGTGAAAACTGTAACCTCAAACTAGAGCTTGGTGGGGGTATAAGAGATGAAGAGACCATTAAAATGTATCTTGAGCTTGGGATTGATAGACTGATTCTTGGCTCTATTGCCGTAAAAGATGCGCAGTTTGTTAAAGATATGGCAGCAAAATATCCTATCGTTGTAGGGATTGATGCTATTGACGGGATGGTAGCAGTTGAGGGTTGGGCCGAGACTTCAGACATGAAAGCTACCGATTTGGCTAAAGAGTTTGCAGCCTGTGGCGTACAAGCCATCATCTGTACTGATGTAGGACGTGATGGGATGATGACAGGGGTAAATTTGGAATTTACCAAAGCCATTCAGGAAGCTTCAGGATTGGAGACCATTGCATCTGGTGGACTTAAAGATATGACAGATATTTATGGACTCATTGAAGCTGGAATCGATGGAACTATCGTAGGCAAAGCCTTTTATGAAGGTACACTTGATTTAGAAGAAGCATTTAAGGCAAGCAATGGATAAGAAATATTATGAACTAACCATTACACTCAATGATAATTTTGTAGAATTTATTGCAGATTTTATAACAAATATTGCAGAAGATGGGGTAGAGATAGGGTATGAAAAAATTATCGTACGCAGTGAATCTGATTTGACTTTTATCAAAGATGCATTGATATCTTTAACAGGTACACTCAAGGGTAACCTCCATATAAACTACCAACTTGAAGAGAAAGAAAATCAAGACTGGATACAAAAATATAAAGATTCCATAGAACCTATTGAAGCAGGAAAATTTTATATTTTTCCTAGCTGGTATGCACCTAAAAAGGAGTATATCAATATTAAAATTGATCCTGCTCTTGCATTTGGTTCAGGACATCATGCCACAACATTTTCTTGTCTTGAGGCAATTTCATCCTATGTAAAAAGAAGTGATTCTATTATAGATGTAGGATGTGGTTCCGGAATTCTGGGACTTGCTGCCAAAAAGCTGGGTGCAACCGTAGCACTTTGTGATACAGACCCTGTTTCGGTAGAAAGTTGCAAAGAAAACTTTGTACTCAATAATGAAATATATGATAAACTTTGGGAAGGCTCTATTGATAAAACAGATAAAACCTATGATGTTGTTATAGCAAATATTATTGCCGATGTATTACGATTTATCGCAAAAGATTTAAAAGCAGCAACCAAAGAAAACGGATACCTTATACTCTCAGGTATTTTAGACAAAAAAGAAGAACTGGTCAAAAAATCATTTACTGATTTAACACTGGAAAAAAGAACACTTAAAGATGAGTGGGTAACACTTGTCTTTAAGAAACAATAAGTAAAATCGCACTGGTACACTGAGTACTCTGTCAAAGAGAACTTAGCATTAATATAACAAAGACAAATAGATAATACTTCTCTTTAAAAAGGAAAATAATTAATGGCTAACAAAGATAATAATCAAAATAACAATAACAATTTTTTTAATAATAATCCCCTATTGGCATTTGCACTATTCTCCATTATCATTATTATGATTTTCAAATCATTCATTGGTGAGGGTAATGGTCTTGGCAATATGATGAATATGAATCAAAATGTATCACAGACAAAATCTGTCAAATATTCTGAAATCAAATCTCAAATAGAAAAAGGTGATATTAGTTCCGTTAAACTAACGCCTACAACAATTGAAGCTATTTCAGATTATAATGGAAAGAAAATCCGTTATGTTGCACAAAATATTCCTACCTATGACAAAGAACTTGTACCACTTTTAGAGAAAAAAGGTATCACCTATGAAGGTATCATGGGTGGAGGGTTTATGAGTGAACTGCTCAGTTCTATACTGCCTATACTCATCTTCTTTGGTATTTGGATTTTTCTTGCTAAAAAAATGTCTAAAGGCATGGGTGGCGGGATACTTGGAGCTGGTAAAGCAGATAAACTCATCAACTCTGAAAAACCTGAAACAAAATTTTCTGATGTACAAGGGGTAGAAGAAGCCAAAGATGAAGTCAAAGAGATAGTAGATTTCCTAAAGTTTCCTGAACGCTATATGGAACTTGGAGCCAAAATACCAAAAGGTTTACTCCTGGTGGGACCTCCAGGAACCGGTAAGACCCTTCTTGCCAAAGCTGTTGCAGGAGAAGCTTCCGTACCTTTCTTCTCAGTCTCTGGTTCAGGCTTTATAGAGATGTTTGTAGGGGTTGGTGCATCACGTGTACGTGACCTCTTCGCACAGGCAAAAAAAGAAGCACCTTCTATTATCTTCATCGATGAAATTGATGCCATTGGTAAATCTAGAGCAAGCGGTGGTCAAATGGGTGGAAATGATGAACGTGAGCAAACACTTAACCAACTCCTAGCCGAAATGGATGGGTTTGGTACAGATACACCAGTGATTGTATTGGCTGCTACCAACAGACCAGAGACACTCGATGCTGCCCTACTTCGTGCAGGACGTTTTGACAGACAGGTACTTGTTGATAAACCTGATTATGACGGTCGTTTAGCCATTTTAAAAGTACACTCCAAAGGAGTAAAACTAGCACCTACTGTTGACCTGAAAGTGGTAGCCAAACAAACGGCAGGACTTGCAGGTGCAGACTTGGCAAATATCATCAACGAAGCTGCCCTACTTGCTGGACGCTTCAACAAAAAAGAGATAGAGCAAGCTGATCTACTCGAGTCTATTGAACGTTCATTTGTAGGACTTGAAAAGAAAAATCGTAAAATCTCTGATGTTGAGAAAAAAATTGTTGCTTACCATGAAAGTGGACATGCCCTCATGGCAGAACTGACTAAAGGTGCAACACGTGTAACAAAAGTTTCCATTATTCCAAGAGGACTTGGAGCACTTGGATATACACTGCACCTGCCAGATGACGAAGAGAGATTCTTAAAACAAAAACATGAACTCATGGCAGAAGTTGATGTACTTCTTGGTGGACGTGCTGCTGAAGAAGTCTTTATAAATGAAATCTCTACAGGTGCAGGAAATGACCTAGACCGTGCCACTGCCATACTTAAAGATATGATATCTGTTTACGGTATGACAGATGTAGCAGGACTTATGGTACTTTCACGCTCTTCTAACTCATTTTTAGGTGGTGGAGCAGTAAGTACTGACTATAGTGAAAAGATGGCTGAGGATATGGATAATTTTATCCGTACTACACTCAATGAACGTTACAACTATGTCAAACAGACACTAAGCGAATATGCTACTGCTATTGAAAATATGACTGCCGTACTTTTAGATGTAGAAGTGATAGAGGGAAAAACTGTACGTTCTATTATTGAAGAGTTTGAAAAAGAAAATAATATGCAAAGCCGTCTGGCCCATAGTGATAAAATAGCTAAAACAGAAGAACAAAAAGAGGTGGAAAAAGAAGCTTAGACAAATACACTAGCTTTATTATATAGCTAGTGTAATACCCTCTGCCAAAAAATTTTATGGTGCTATCCCCTGTCTTGTTTCATAACGCACTTCAACATTTGGATTGAGAATAGCATCAAAGTTATTAGTTTTTTTACCATTTAAATAGTAGTATTCAATGATAACTGTTGCTACCTCTCCACTTGGTACACTATTAAGATAATCTATGAACTCACGTATTGTTACATTCTCCCGTCGATTTTCTCCTTCTCCAAAGCCATATATTTTATCGTATGGTTGAAACCCAAGACGTACTTCAGCAGGACCTCCACGTAAGGCATCTTTCATCCAGCAACGTACATTGTCTTTTTTATCTCCAGGGTGGTAGTATCCACCACATCTATATTTCCAACGATATTTCTCCCACTCTCCATTTCTTTTATATTTTTGAGGATAGCCGTTTCTATCTAACCCATACCCATCAAACGCAAAAGCATAATACTTCGCCTCACCCTTAAGTCGTTCTTTTTTATCAAAGTGCCACTGCATCGGTGCATTAAAACGTAATATCTGTGCCATAGTGGCGATGTCCAGCTTCCAGTTGCCCTGCTCTTTTTTGAAAAAGTATGGGCTACACTTACGCTGATTTACCGGATCATTAAGCAAGACTGCATGCACTCCATCTACAGCATACTTTACCTCTTTACTATCCATACATGGGGTCAAAAAGCGTATCTCGTTGTCTTGGTTTATCTTCGTTACGGTATGCTGAGAGAAAAATGCTTTGCTTGCATCGGTATAGATATCTAGATTTGGATTAGTATTGTATGCTTTAACAGATGCAAGATATTTTTTAAGTACATCCATTGGGGTATCGCTACTTGAAGCAGTAACATCTTTTCCTTTTTTTTCATGAAGATTACTTTTTCCTATGTGTGCCTCAGTTTTTGCTCCAGCACCTATGGACTTACTCTGCATAGGTGGCATAAACTCTTTTCCTGCCTGTGCATCATACGCCCTGTCCGAGATAAGCTCTGCTGCCATATAGATGGCATCTGCTATCGTGTCATTACGAAAATATGGTACAAACCCCTCTCTTTCAATGTAAGAGACAAATGCATCCGTATAGACTGGCTCCAACCCCATAGAAACTTCTAGTCTGACTTTATCTTGCTTTGTATTTACAACCATCAAAATGGCTTTACCTGTGGCACTTCTACTCTCTTGCTGAAGTCTGTTAAATTCTTGATTTGCATAAATATCTATATCCTCATCACTATCAACAGTAATCGTTCTAAAGTCTATATCAAACTCATCCAGCAGATGCTGGTTAAAATCTCTGTATTGTGACATTACTTTATCATTTTCAAGTACCACATAAGCATAATCCATAATGATATTTTCTATGCTGTTTTGACTCTTTTGCTCCTTACTTTCACACCCTGCCAAAAACAGTACCAATAGACCCATTACAATATATTTCATTTTACAATCCCAACTCTAATTTTTCATGTGCTTTCTCTTCTGCCTTAAAATAAGCACGCTCTTTAAACCCACCCCACGAAGCGATGATACGTTGTGGCATTTTACGGATGGCACTGTTGTACTCACCTGCTACATCATTAAACATCATACGTGTAATATTGATACGGTTTTCACTCCCCTCTATCTGAGCTTGAAGTTGCAAAAACTGCTCTGAGGACTTTAAATCAGGATAGTTTTCTGCTACTGCAAAAAGTTTCATAACCGAAGTATTGAGTTTGCTATTTAACGAAGCTAATTTTGCTGCATCTTTTGATACTAAAGTTTTACTCGCATCAGCCCTAAGTGCAGTTACCTCGGTAAGTAACTCTTTTTCATGCTTGGCGTATGCTTTGACCACTTTTACCAGGTTGGGCAGCAAATCAAGTTTGCGTTGCATGGTACTCTCTACCTGTGACCATGCAACATTGACTGACTCTTCTTTACTCACGAGCGTATTGTACAAAATCCCAAATCCTACTATGAGCATAAGCACAAAAGCTATTATCCACCGTAAAACGTGACTTTTTTGTGGCTCTTCCAAAAGTTCATCTATCATAGCCTCATCCCCAAGTACTCCACTGAGTTTTTGAGCCTGTTCCTCATCTAGTACATTTTTTGCTTTAAGTGCTTCTATCTTCTCTTCATAATTCACCGTTAATCTCCCGTATTAATTTAATACCCTCTTGGGCTGTCATCTCGCCTGTCTCCATAGCTTGAAGTATCTCTTCTATAGATTGTTTATCTTCATGCTTTTGTTTATGCAAAGCATTACTAAGCTCTAAAAGACGCTTTTTTAGCGTAGGATAACTCACATCAAGTGCCTCAGCCATCTCTTTAAGATTACCCCCATGCACGATTAGCGATTCGGCTAATTGCTGTTCAGCTACACTCAACCTGGCCAAACGAGGAAAATAAAACTTCCCGTCAAAATGTGTATGACACCCCTCACAAGAGAGTCTTTCAATAGTTAAAGGGTGTTTACAAATTAAACATTCTGTCATTTACACTCCATACTTTTAAATATAATTAAAATATTATAGTTATAATTTTAATATAAGTCAAGTAATTTATTTATTTTTATCTTAAAAATACTTCATTGTGTCCTTGTAATTTGACCTATATTACAGTATAATTCAAAAAAATATATAGGAGATCAACCTTATGAAAACAATCATAAAACAACAAACAATTTTCACTAAAGATACAACTCTCCTGCTACTGCTCGCACTCTAATAGTTTCTAACTATCCACACTTTTATACAAAAAAACATTCTTTTCTAATACCTAACCAAGATTTAGGTAAAATTAGACAATTTATAGCGACTATCGCTTTTATACATTTAAGGTCATACAATGAATATGGAAACAATTAAAATATTTGACACAACATTAAGAGACGGTGAACAAAGCCCTGGTGCTTCTATGAACACTGAAGAAAAAATACAGATTGCTGCACAGTTGGAGCGTTTGGGAGTGGATATTATTGAAGCAGGATTTGCTGCTGCAAGTCCTGGTGATTTTGATGCCATAAACAAGATAGCACAGCGTGTGAAAAACTCAACTGTTTGTTCTTTGGCTCGTGCTATAGATGCCGATATCAAAGCAGCAGGAGAAGCCATAGCCAAAGCAAAAAGAAAGCGTATTCATACCTTTATTGCTACCTCTCAAATACATATGGAACATAAGCTTAAGATGTCTTCTGATGAAGTCATCAAGCGAGCCGTACGTGCAGTAGAGTATGCACGTACCTTTGTAGAAGATGTAGAGTTTAGCTGCGAAGATGCCGGACGTTCTGAGATAAGCTTTATGAAAGAGATAAGTGATGCGGTTATAGAAGCAGGAGCTACTACCATTAACTTACCAGATACAGTAGGATTTAGACTCCCTTCGGAGATAGGTTCAATGGTAAAAGAGATGAGTGAATATACCAAAGGGCGTGCAATTATTTCAGTACACAATCACAATGATCTGGGCTTAGGTGTTGCCAACTCTCTAGAAGCAGTCATCAATGGAGCAAGACAAATAGAGTGTACAATCAACGGCTTGGGAGAACGTGCTGGAAATGCTGCACTTGAAGAGATTGTCATGGCATTAAAAACCCGCTCTGATATATTTAATAACTATACTACCAATATCAATACCAAAGAGATCTACCCATCCAGCAGACTCATAGCCAATATTACAGGTATAGAACCCCAGCCAAACAAAGCCATTGTTGGTAAGAATGCCTTTGCACATGAGTCAGGCATACATCAGGACGGCATGTTGAAAAACAAAGAAACCTATGAAATTATTACCCCTGAGAGTATTGGATTAATAAAAGATGATACTTTGGTTTTAGGAAAACACTCAGGGCGTGCTGCCTTTAAAGACAAGTTGTCCAAATTAGGCTTTTCATTGAGTGATAATGAGTTAAATGCTTCCTTTGAACGTTTCAAAATTTTGGCAGATAGAAAAAAAGATATTTATGATGATGACTTAAGAGCCTTAGTCACCAATGAAATGACCAAAGCTACACAAATTTATGAGTTAATTTCATTACAATTAATGGACTGCTCCAATGGTGTACCTTCTGCCGCAGTCAAAATAAAAAAAGATAATAATGAAATTATTGAGGCAGGTATCGGAGAAGGTACTATTGATGCTGTTTTTAAAACGATTGACCGTATCTCAGGATATGAAGGAAGATTGGATGACTATAAAGTAAAATCAGTCAGTGAAGGAAAAGATGCTTTGGCGTCAGTTACGGTCAAAGTCTCCTTTAATGGTGAACCAGCCATCATAGGACATGGACTCAACATAGATACTATGCTAGCCTCTGCCAGAGCATATATTGGTGCATTAAATAGTTATTTAAGTATGGAAGGGAAGTTGAAGTCACGGTATAATGACTCGTCCAAGACAGTTTAATCATGTAGGTCGGGCTACCCTCACCCGACAATCCAAATAAATAATATGTAGTAATTTTTTATGCTGCTTAGAATAATTTCAAGATAAGAGCATTACATATATCTCTTTAAAACCTCAGGAATCTCAATCGTACCATCTTCATTTTGATAATTTTCCATAATGGCAACGATTGTACGTCCTACGGCAAGAGATGATCCATTGAGTGTATGTACCAATCTATTTTTCTTTCCGTCTTTAAAACGTATTTTTGCACGTCTTGCCTGAAAATCTCTGGTATTGGAAATAGAACTTATCTCACGGTACTGATTTTGTCCAGGAAGCCATACCTCAAGATCGATAGTCTTCGCGGCAGAAAAACCCAAATCTCCACCACACAACTCTACAACTCTATGTGGAAGTCCCAATGTCGTAAGCATATCTGAAGCATTTTCAACCATCAATTCAAATACCTCATCAGACTTATCAGGATGAGCTACAGCTACCATCTCAACTTTATTAAACTGATGCTGACGTATGATACCTCTTGTATCACGCCCTGCACTTCCTGCCTCTTTTCTAAAACATGGAGTATAACCTGTCATAAGCAAAGGAAGCTCTTTTTCAGAAAGTATCTCATCGTTATACATATTGGTCAAAGGTACTTCAGCAGTAGGAATAAGATAAAGATCTTCATCTTTTATCTTAAAGAGATCCTCCTCAAACTTTGGAAGCTGTCCTGTCCCTTGTAACATAGTAGCATTATTGATGAAAGGTACAGAGTACTCTTCAAATCCTTTTTCCCTATTGGTATCTAAAAAGAAATTAATCAAAGCACGTTCCAATCTGGATGCCTCACCTTTTAAAATGGAAAAACGAGACTTTGCCAATTTTACCCCACGTTCAAAATCTATCCATCCATTTATCTCAGAAAGCTCCCAATGCTCTTTGGGTTTAAAATCAAAACTTTTAGGCTCAAGCACCTTACGCAATTCTATATTGCTATCTTCATCTTCACCTTCTGGAACTGAATCATCTGGAAAATTTGGTATAGTAAGCGCCACAGAAAAAAGTGCTTCTTCTGCTTCTCGTGCTTTTTCCTGTACGGGAACCATTGCCTCTTTATTACTATCAACTTTAGCTTTTAACTGACTAACATCTTTACCCTCACGCTTATACTGCCCAAAAAGCTTAGACATACTGTTCTGCTCAGCTTTCATAGCTTCCAATGTTGCATTTTGCTCTTTGAGTGTTTTAAAAAGTTCTTGAAGTTTTGTAAGTGTAGCAGTATCTACACCTTTTTTTTGAAGTTTGGCAGATGCCTCATCAAAATTATTTTGGAGGTATTTTAAGTCTATCATATTGGTTTACCTAAGATTAAATTATATATGAAATTATAGTAGAAATGTAAAAAAAGTAAGATTAAATCTTGCTTTTCATAAATGATTGATAATATTATATAAAATATACTGTTATTTTAGTGTTTTGTGATTGTTTATTTAAAGTGGTGTCAAGAGAGGGACTTGAACCCTCGACCTCCGGCTTATGAGACCAGCGCTCTAACCAGCTGAGCTACCTTGACTTATTTTGAAGAGACGAAATTTTATCCAAAGATAGCTTTATTGTCAATAGTTTTTGAAAAAAAATTAAAAAAAAACAATATAATTGAGAAATTAAAACTTAGTTTAGTCATATAGACTCAAATATATTGAAATTTTTTAAGAAACTTATTGACATTTTTTAAAAAAATCACTACAATGCATTTACAAAAAAATTCAATACATTTAAGGAGTCACTATGGCATTTGAACCACTAAAAGATAGGCTTTTAGTCACACGTGAAGAACAGTCAAATCAAACAGCTTCTGGGCTATACATTCCAGACACAGCAAAAGAAAAACCACTTGAGGGCAAAGTTGTAGCCGTTGGACCTGATGCAAAAGAAGATGGTATCAATGTAGGAGATACCGTAGTATTTGCAAACTTTTCAGGAATGGAAATCACTATTGAAGGTACAGAGTACCTTATCTTACTAAGCAAAGAAGTGCTTGGTTTAATTAAATAAGAAAGGATTTATTTATGGCAAAAGAAATATTTTTCTCAGACAAAGCAAGATCTGGACTTTTTGAAGGTGTCACAAAACTTGCTGATGCAGTAAAAGTGACAATGGGACCTAGAGGACGTAACGTCTTGATACAAAAGTCATACGGTGCACCACACATTACAAAAGATGGTGTATCTGTAGCACGTGAAATAGAGTTGCAAGATACTCTTGAGAACATGGGTGCACAACTGGTCAAAGAAGTTGCATCAAACACTGCTGATGAAGCAGGAGATGGTACAACAACAGCAACCGTACTTGCACACTCTATCTTCAAAGAGGGTCTTAGAAACATCACCGCAGGCGCAAACCCTATAGAAGTAAAACGTGGTATGGACAAAGCATCTGCTGCTATCATTGAAGAGCTTAAGAAAATCTCCAAAGAAGTCAAAGACAAAAAAGAGATAGCGCAAGTTGCAACTATCTCTGCAAATTCAGACAGTGTTATTGGTGATCTTATTGCTGAAGCGATGGACAGAGTAGGTAAAGATGGTGTCATTACCGTTGAAGAAGCCAAAGGGATCAATGATGATCTTGAAGTAGTGGAAGGTATGCAGTTTGACAGAGGATACATCTCTCCTTACTTTGTAACAAACACCGAGAAAATGACATGTGAATTAGAATCACCTATCATACTTTTGACAGACAGTAAACTAACTTCACTCAAAGACCTCGTACCTATGTTGGAGCAAGTACAACAAAGTGGTAGACCTCTTCTTATTATTGCTGATGATATTGAAGGTGAAGCACTCTCTACTTTAGTACTCAATAAACTCAAAGGTGTACTTAACATCACAGCAGTCAAAGCACCAGGTTTTGGAGACAGAAAGAAAGAGATGCTTAAAGATATCGCTATTCTAACAGGAGCTACACTTATTACTGAGGAACTTGGACTTACATTGGAAAAAGCAACTTTGGCAGATCTAGGTCATGCGGCTAGAGTAGTCATAGACAAGGACAATACTGTTATCGTTGATGGTAAAGGTAACCCTGATGCAGTTGCTGCACGTGTCAATGAGATAAAAACACAAATAGCAAGTACCACAAGTGAATATGACAAAGAGAAACTTCAAGAGCGTCTTGCAAAACTCTCTGGAGGAGTTGCCGTCATCAAAGTAGGTGCTGCTACAGAGACTGAAATGAAAGAGAAAAAAGATAGAGTAGATGATGCCCTTTCTGCAACCAAAGCAGCGGTAGATGAAGGTATCGTTATTGGTGGTGGCGCTGCACTCATTAAGGCTAGTCAGGCAGTAAAACTTGATCTTAAAGATGATGAAGCTGTGGGTGCAGATATCATTCTAAGAGCTGTCTTTGCTCCTATGAAGCAAATTGCACAAAATGCAGGATTTGATGCAGGTGTAGTTGCAGATAAAATTGCAAATTCTACAGAAGCAAACTTAGGATTTAATGCAGCCACTGGTGAATATGTAGATATGCTTGAAGCAGGGATTATCGATCCTCTTAAAGTTGAGCGTGTGGCACTTCAAAATGCTACATCTGTATCTAGCTTGCTTCTTACAACAGAAGCTACTATCTCAGATATACCTGAAGCACCTACCCCTATGCCAGATATGCCTCCAATGGGTGGTATGCCAGGGATGATGTAAGACACATAAAGAAAACGTGAATAGTTTCACGTTTTTAGTGTCAAAACTAAAGTGGTCGTTAGTAAGTCGTTTATTCCCGAATTTAAATTCAAAACCCAACTTACTTTTTTTAATTTAACAAGGATTCAAACTCTTTAGACGGTAAAGGTCTAGAATAGAGATAGCCTTGTGCATAATCACATTTTAATGATTTTAAAATAGCTACCTCTTGAGATATTTCAACACCTTCTGCTACAACTTCATAACCTAAGGTATGTGCCATTTCAATAATTACTTTTACCATTGTTTGATGTTGTATATTTGATGTTAAATCAAAAATAAGCGAGCGATCGATTTTAAGAACATCTATAGGTAACATATTAAGATATTTAAAAGAAGATAATCCTGCACCAAAGTGATCTAATGAAAGGGATAAACCAAAATCTTTAAATAATTTAAAATCACTGGACATTTTATCAATATTTTCTATGGCTACCTCTTCACAGATATCCAGATTAATCATATGCTTTTCTACTTGATGTTTATCAAAAAGTATCTCTAGTCTTGGTAAAAGTTTATCAACCTGCATCTCTTTAAGTGAAAGATTAATCGTAATTTTAAAATCTTCTCTAGCTCCAATATTACAACGTTTACATTGTAATATTGCTTCATTAAATACATATTCACCCAATTCAACAATCAGTCCGGAACTCTCTGCAACATTTAAAAATTTATCCGCAGAAATCAGACCATGTTTTGGATGTTTCCAGCGTAAAAGAGCCTCTGCTCCCATAATCTCTTCTCCAGATAAATTAAAAATAGGTTGATAATAGAGTAAAAACTCATTTTTCAACAGTCCCTTTCGAATATCCTCTTTCATGATAGATTCATCTTCTCTAATAATATGATAGTGGGAATCAAAAAGTTTTATATTTGCATCTCCTTCTGTCTGTGCCTGATTAAGTGCAATATAGGAATTATCTACCAACTTTATAGCATTCTCACCATTTTGAGGATAAAGGGCAATTCCTATAGAACTACTAAGCCGAATATCATTACTCTCTTTATATACTGTTCCTGCAGCAATTATTAACTCTTTTGCCACCTTTCTTACAGATTCTTCTTTCTCTACTCCTGGAACAATAAATAAGAATCTATCAAAATCCATACGAAAGATACGCATATTTTTCTTAGAATGTTCCATAAAATATTTTGCTAAATTTTTTAAAATTTGATTACTGTGTCCCAACCCTAATGTTGTTTGTATCTCTTTAAAATGATCAATACCCAATAAAAAAACACCAAAAGTTTCTAATTTCTTTTTACTCTCTATAACAAGCGTATTAATCTCAGAAAGTGCAACAAACTGAGTAGGTAGTCCTGTAAGAAAATCTACCGTTCCTTCTTTTGTATTTGTTTGTAGCATATCTTCATTTTCTTCTCTATCCAAATCTATTACACAGGTAATAGTCTTTTGTGTTTTAGCATAACTTTTATCTAAAAAGATATTAACTTTTTTCTCTTTTCCTGAGACAATCAGAGTAACATTTTTTAATTTGAAACTCTTTTCCTCTTCTATATTTAATTTTTCTATTGTCTCAAAAAAATCAGTAGGCATTCCCTCATTAACACGCAACTTTACCTTTTTCCCAATAGTATAGGTTTGATTTTCTTTATCTAACGCAAAAATATTTTTTGCAGCCTCATTGGCAAAAATAATTCTATGCTCCAAAGAGAATATTATCATTGCTTCATCATAATATTCTCTCTGGGATTTTAAAAACTTTAACTCCTTGGCTGTTTCCATCAATCTTTTTTTAGAACGCATCAATAATAACCATACAACCAGTACGATAACTACAAAAATACCTATACCTATCCACATATCATACATATACTCTCCTTGGATTATCTTAATAATTCCTGAAACTCAAAAGCAGGTAAAGGTTTTGAAAAATAATATCCCTGAATAAAATCACAGCCAAAATTATTTAACATTGTTACCATCGCTTTGGTTTCTACACCTTCTACCACAATCTTCATACCTAAACTATGCCCCAAATCTATCATAGCTTTTGTAATTCTCTGATTCTCTGTATTTTCCAAAATATGAGTAACTAATGTTTTGTCAAGTTTCAAAATATCCGCAGGGAATTTTTTTAAATAGTTAAAAGAGGTATAGCCTGAACCAAAATCATCCAACAAAATAGCTGACCCCATCTTTTTCAATGCAAGAAAATATTTTTTTGTCTTCTCCTCATCCATCATAGCCATACCTTCGGTAATTTCAAACTTAATCCGTTCCGAAGAAACATGGTGATGTGCCAACTGTTGCTTTACATATTCTACATATTTACCTGTTTCTATTTCAACCATTGAAACATTGATAGAGACATCTATCTGTTTAAAATTAAACAATTCCCAACGTTTTTGCTGCTTCAGCACTTCATCAAGAACAAACTGCCCAAGCTTAACAATAAATCCTGTTTTTTCCATCAACCCAATAAAAATATCAGGAGGGACAAACCCATAAGTAGGATGTATCCACCGAACCAAAGCTTCTGCTGATACAATCTCATGGGTATCAGCTTTAACAATAGGCTGATAATAAACTTCAAATTCACCCCGTTCCAAAGCCCCTTTCATATCATTATGCAATGCCACTTCATCATATTTATTTTTTTTGTTTGAAAGTAAATATATTTCTGTTTTTCCACTGCCTCTCTGTTCAGCTTTTATCAATGCCTTGTATGCATTATCCAATAAATCACGTGTAGAACCACTATCAGGATAGACAGATACCCCTGCCGAGACACTCAAATGTAAATTTGCTCCATCCATTTTATAGAACTGTGCCAATTGATCTTGTATCTCTTTCACAAGGTTTTCTATCTCTTCAAGCGAAGAGATATTTGAAACCATCAAAAGAAAATGATTCCCTAAAGTATGATAAACAGAAATCTCCAATTTGGAGACAATATTCTCTAAATATTTGGAAAACTTTACAATAATCTGATTGGTCTGTTCATAGCCAATAATACTTCTTAGTCGTGTAAAGTTGTCAAAATTTAAAAGGATTAAGGCTATTTTATTGTTATTTAGATGGACTTTTGAAAATAATGCAGGTAAATCCTGTAACATTTTAAGTTGATTGGGCAAAGTTGTCAAACTATGCTGATAAGCTTTACTCACTTGCATATTTTCTCTGCTTAAATCATGCATAGAAATTATAGTATAGCTATCTGACTTCTCATTTGAGATATTGACTGTATCAATAAAAAGATTGATTTCTATCTCTTTTTTTCCCTCTATACGAAGTAAAGATTTCGGATAGGTGTCTATTTTTGTCCCCTCTTTCGATAACTCTCTATTGCTAATACATGTTGTTAATGTTTCCCACTCTCTTTTTCTTTTTATCTTAGGCATAGGATATAAAACCTGATTGACAAAATCATCTTTTATATCCAAAAGTCTGCATGCTGTTTTATTGAGGTAGATTACTTTTTGTGTCTCAGAGAGTATCAGCATAGCATCATCACAAAAGTCAAAAGCTTTTTGAAAAACCTTTATATAGGCATCAGCAGTATAAGCCTGTTTCTTTTTTTTTCTTACAGCATACAAAATATATGCAAGAACAAAAAATATTCCAAGCAAAAGGAACAGATAACTTTCACTACCCATGTTTGTCAATGAATGAGAAAGTGTTTCAAGAGTGTTCTTCATCTTATATACCCCTACATATATTTTTCTTTTATTATAGCATAGCTAACTGTATTAAAACATTCTCAAATAAACCTGAGTCCCAAAATGAAATTCTTTAAATTTCTATTTTAAAATTTGGAAATATACTTAATCTTTACTCATGCATACTGCTTCAATTTTTCTAGATTTATCTTCAAGTATAAAATTTTGACGATATTTCAAAGATGAAAGCGTAACAGTTTTTCCTGCAACTGATATCTGAGCCCACCCCTGCTTACACCTGTTCTTAGGATGATTAAGCTGTAACTTTTGTTTTAAGCTCTCCATAGATTGCTCTTTCCTTTGTAGCAAAAAATCAATACTTTGAGTGTACTCTCTTGTAAGATTTGGCAATCTATTCTCATAGCGTTTCAGTTGGTAAGATACTACTCTTGAAAATTCATTGGTAATTCGAGACAATTCCTCTTCTATATCCTGAAGCTGACGTAAAGGAGAAGAGCGAAATAAAAGTGCTTCATTATATTTTAACTTTTGTGTATATCGCTCTATTATCTGAGACTGTATATCAGATAATCTATTGGAAAGTTCACTTAAAGTATAAAGTACTTCCTGTCTGTCTGGCAATATCATCTCTATGGCGGCACTGGGTGTAGGTGCACGCAAATCAGCCACAAAATCACTAATTAGCACATCTACTTCATGACCTACAGCAGATACAACGGGGGTCTTCATCTTAAAAAGTGTATCTGCTACGTTCTCTTCATTAAAAGACCATAAATCTTCTGCACTTCCACCACCACGTCCGACAATTACAATATCCGCCTCCAAAGTATCGGCATAAATCAAAGATTTGACTATCTGCCCTGCTGCTGACTCTCCCTGTACCAACGTATCTACAATATAAACTTCAAGCATAGGCCAACGCTTCTGTATAATTTTAAGCATATCATAAAGTGCCGCACTCTCTTTTGCTGTTACAAGTGCAATTTTATGTATATATTTAGGTATAGCTTTTTTGTATTGTTTGGCAAAATATCCCTTCTGCTTCAGCTTCTCTTTAAGCTGCTCATAGGCAAGAGCCAATGCCCCCTGTCCATAAGGTTCTATATGCACGGTCTGAAACTGATATTCTCCTCTGGGAGTATAGACCGAAACCGATCCTTCTACAACAATATGCATCCCTTTTTCTATGCGAAACTTCATTTTTGCCACAGAAGAACGCCACATTACACACTTAATAGAACTCTTATCGTCTTTAATAGAAAAATAGAGATGTCCTGAAGTATGATAGGTGACAGAAGCGACTTCCCCCTCTACAAGTGTATGCATAAAAGTAGCTTCAAGGAGTGATTTTATTTTGGTATTGAGTGACGATACAGTCATCATATTTGACATTTTCGTTCCTGTAGGGTGGGTTTTCCAACCCACCTTTATATATAAATTTTGGTGGGTTGGAAAACCCACCCTACATCATTTTTTCTGTGCCACCAAAAGTGTTGAAATACCCATAGAAAAAGACTTTGTATATTTCATCTCAAAACCTGCAACTTCAAGCTCTTTTGCCAACATTTCTGTAGTTAAAAACTCTTCTATAGAGTCAGGTAAATATTTATAAGCTTCATAGTTTTTAGAGATAAATCCACCTACTCTTGGTAAAATATTCTTCATGCCAAAATCCACTACTTTGTCCATAATACCACTACGATCTTGCTTGGTAAATTCTAATATAACTACCAAACCACCTGGTTTTAATGCACGGTTAAACTCTTGTAGTGCCTCAACCCTATCTACAACATTTCTAATACCATAAGAGATAGAAATTACATCTGAACTTTCATCCTCAACAGGAAGTTCCTGTGCTTTACCTTCTATAAATTCTGCAAAATCCACTTTACCTCTTGCTACATCAAGCATACCAACAGAAGGATCAATTCCTACATATTTCTCTATACTGACACCATTTTTTTGTGCCTGCTCTTTCCAGTAGATAAGCAAATCACCTGTACCAGTAGCGACATCTGTTATCTGTTGCAGCTCCTTTTTAGCAAGTATCTCAAAAGCTTTATCACATCCTTTTTTACGCCATTGAATATCTATACCCATACTGAGTACTCTGTTGGCTTTATCATAGGTTGATGCAATATCATCAAACATATGTACAATTTTCTCTTGTTTCTCTTCTTTGTCTGTTAATTTTTCAATACCCAATTTGTCTGCTCCATAGTGTTAGATCCACATCTTTTTTCTCTGTATGTAAAAACTCTAAATTCATTGTAGTATTATAGGTTAAAGAGTTTGCAGAGAGCTTAGGTGTCTGGTAAATAAGCAGCCAATCCACCTTTTCTTTCAATGCTTCAAGCATTCCCTCTCCACCTTCAACAAGTACAAAAGAAGGATTCTCCAAAAAATCCAAATTATCTACTACGCTCACCGTACGATTTGCTACACTAAAAAGAGGTATCTGTTTATCAAAATTATCTTCTTTACTATAGATACTCACATGAGGTGCTTTACCCTGCGTAAAACGACAATCAAGTGTAGGTCTGTCTATTCGTACCGTATTTCCACCTATCAGTAAGGTATCACAAACTTCACGTAGCTGATGTACATGAATCAATGAAGCCTTAGAACTTAGATAGCCTTCATTACTATTGGTTGCGATACGTCCATTTACAGTCTGTGCCAGTTTAAAAAGTACAAAAGCCCGACTCTGCCATATTATAAAAGGTTCCAATAAGGCTTTGCAAGATTCTTCCAATACACCCAAAGTCACATTGGCAAGTAGCTTCATTCCATCATTATGCCCTACTATAGGATCTTGTATTCCAATAATGACTCTAGATAAATGTAGTTTTTCAAGAAGTAATGCACATGAAGGTGTTTTTCCTCTATGAGAACATGGTTCTAGCGTCACATAGATACTACAGTCAGAAAAAAAATCTCTGTGTAGATCCAAAAGAAAATCATGTGCTCTATTTGAATCAAATTTATCAAAATAAATTTTGTTTTTGGATAGTTTTTCATAGGCAGACAGCAATGCTAAAACTTCCGCATGCGAAGTACCTGCTTTTTGGTGTGCTTCTATAGCTAAGATTTTTCCATCTTTTACTACTACCGCACCCACAGCAGGATTAGGATAAGTTAAACCTTGGTATTTCCAAGCTTCATTGAGTGCAAGTTGCATATAAAATTTATCGTTCATTGCAACTTCCATTTTTTAATACTAAAATTTAATTCCAGTCAAAATACGTTTTACACGTGTTAAGCTCACTATATGCAAACCCTTCTTCACCTTGCTTTGTCTCTACAACAATACCATCATTGTCTGCTGAAATGAGTATGCCTTTTACTTTATTACCCGTACCAAGTTTAAGTTTTATTTTTTCGCCAATAGCATTTTTAAAATGCACTGGTTTAGAGAGTTTTCGTTCTATTCCCGGAGATGAAATTTCTAAACGGTAGGCTTGACTCATAGGAGGATGTACATCTAAAAAAGGAGAAAGTTCATAAGAGATATTAGCACACAAATCCAAATCGACACCACCTACTTTGGTAATAAGTACCCTATAAATCGTTTCATTAAATTCCGTGACTATTTCTGTATCATACAAGCTTGCACCATTGGCTTCTATAATTTTTGAAATTTGTGTTTCAAGATTCATCTGAATATTCCTCATCTGTTTTTTTACGTGAAGCTATCTGCTTAAAAAGATCTTCCATTTTACTTTGATGTTCTGGCTGTTCATCGAACATAAAAGTAAAACGAGGAGCTTTAAACCAACCCTCACTCTGCTTACAATGATTTTGAAGATAACCAGATACTATACGCAGCTGACGCAAAGCTTCTCTCTGCTCTTTTGGAGTCAAAAATGATTTATCCAAATAGACCTTTGCATCAAAACGACCTTTTGAACAAACTACATCAGTTACTGTTAACCCATTGATACGCTCATCATCAAGTGTACCAAAAGCCTCAGGAATAATCTCTTTTAAGATTGACTCTGTTCGATGTCTCTTAATCTCTTCGTGTGTCATATTATAGTGTTACCTGTTCCTCAACATCTTTAAAGGTTTCAATAACATCACCCTCTTTAATATCATTGAAGTTTTCAAGCATAATACCACACTCATAACCATTTTTAACTTCTCTTGCATCTTCATTGAAACGCTTGAGTGATGAAATCTTACTTTCATAGACTACTACACCATCACGGATAAGTCTTGCTTTAGAGTTACGGATAATAGAACCATCAGATACTTTACATCCTGCAATCGTTCCCACCTTACCAACAACAAATGTCTCACGAACATCTGCTTGACCAATCACCTCTTCAGAGATAACAGGACTCATCATACCACCAAGCAATGCTTTAACTTCATCAAGTAGGTCATAGATAATTGAGTAGGTACGAATTTCAATACCCAGTTCTTTGGCTTTTTTCTTCACTGCACCAGTTGGACGAACGTTAAAGCCAAGAACTACTGAATGTTCAGATGCATCGGCAAGTGTTAAGTCACTTTCGGTTACTCCACCTACACCTTCATGAATAATATTTACTTTTACTTCTTCATTTCTCAATTTTTCGAGTGAACCTTTAATTGCTTCAAGAGAACCTTGAACATCAGCTTTTATGATGACAGGAAGTGCTTTAAGCTGTCCTTCTGCAATCAATGCAGAGAGGTCATCAAGCGTTGCTTTTGTACTTTTTGAGAGTACTTTTGCTCTCTCAAACTCAGCTCTTTTTTCTGCTAATTCACGTACTTCTTTATCTGTACCCATAACAATAAGCTCTTCACCTGCACCAGGAACTTCATTGAGTCCTACAATAGCAGCTGGGGTTGAAGGTCCAATCTCTTTCGTATTTTTACCATCATCAAGTTTAATAGCTTTGATACGACCATAGGTCTTACCAACAATAACGTTATCACCAACCCTTAAGGTACCATTCTTAATAATCACATTGGCTACTGGTCCAAAACCTTTTTCCAATGAAGCCTCAACCACTACTGCTTTTGCTGATTTTGCAGGATTGGCTTTAAGTTCCATAAGCTCTGCTTGAAGCAAAATTGTTTCAAGCAAATCATCAATACCCAAACCTGTATGTGCAGATACGGGAACAAACTCATACTCTCCACCCCAATCAGTTGCCATCACATCAATTTCAGCCAATTGTGCTTTCACATTATCAGGATTTGCTGACTCTTTATCCATCTTATTGACAGCAATAATCATAGGAACGCCTGCTGCTTTGGTATGGGCAATGGCTTCTTTTGTCTGAGGCATTACACCATCATCAGCAGCTACAACAATAATAACAATATCAGTTGCCTGAGCCCCACGAGCTCTCATCTCAGTAAAAGCTTCGTGTCCCGGAGTATCAACAAAAGTAATTTTCTTACCACTTTTTTCTACCTGATATGCTCCAACATGCTGGGTAATTCCACCTGCCTCTTTATCTGCAACTTTAGCGGTACGAATTTTATCAAGCAATGATGTTTTACCATGGTCAACATGTCCCATAATAGTAATAACAGGAGGACGCTCTACAGCATCTGTATCTTCTGCTTCATTGTACTCATCAACAACAGTCAACTCATCCAATGGATTGATAGTTGTTACTTCAACTTCAAACTCTTCTGCAAGAATTTCTATCTCATCTTTTGAAAGAAAATCATTTTTGGTTACCATCATACCCAATGCGAAAAGACAACCTATTACTTCCCCCATAGAACGATTTACTTTTTCAGCAAACTCATAGACCCTTACATTTTCAGGTATCTCAATTGATGTCACAACTTCTGTATTCTCTACTTTTGTATATTTTTTACGCTTACCACCACGCTTAAGTCCACGTTTTTGTTGAGGACGGAAAGGTTGTCTGCCTTTAGTTGGCCCACCATTTGCTGCTTCACGTTTTTTTATCTCGTCTTTGCGTTTTTGCTCTTGACGCATCATATCTTCATAAATATTTTTATCGGAGAAATCCAAAAGTACAACTTCCTCTTCCCCAAAACCACTGTCAATATCACCAGACATACTGTCATGATTAAAAATATCTATTTTCTTACCTGAATCTTTGGCTTGGGCAGGTCCTTTTTTAACTTTCTTCTTACCTTCGTAAGGTTCATAGTTTTTATTTCCGAAAGTACTTCCCAGAGAAATTTTCGTATTTGCTCTTGCCGGTGCAGGTTTTGCTTTACGTACAATTTTAATACCACCACGGGAAAGTACCCTTTTAGGAGCTTTCTTCTCTCCTCCTTCCTCTACCTTGGCAGGTTCTGCCTTTTTGCTTACAACAGAAATACCTTTACGTTTTTTCACTATTTTAGGAGCAGAGACAACCTCCTCTTTTACTACTTCAGGTGTAACTTTTTCCTTCTCTTTAGCAACTTCTGCTTGAGGCTCTTCAACCACAGAAGGAACTTCATCTGAAACTTCAACAGCTGGCTCTTCCTGTACTTCAACTTTAGATTCAGTTGGAGTTTCAACTTCGGATGCACTTGCAACCACTTTAGGTTCAACCTTTTTTTTCTTTGTCACAGTAATTTTAGACTTTGATTCAGACTTTTTAAATCCTGTTGGCAATGTACCTGAAATTGCATAGTCCAAAAGAACACCAGCATCTTCCATACTTATCGTACTATTAGCTGCTTTGACGTTATAACCTAACTTTTTGGCTTTTTCTAATAACTCAGCATTAGACAAACTTGCCTCTGCTGCGATATCTTGGATTTTAACTTTATCCATCGTTTACTAACTCCTTTAAAAGCTTAATGAATCGTTCCTTATCTTGTTTAAAACGCTTCACTAAGCCTTTAACTTTTTTTTCATTTTTGACACAATCACAACAAAGATAGAAACTTCTTCCTATTCCATCATACGCTATAATATCTTTACCTGATAACTTTACTCTAATCAAACTGTTTTGAGGATGTCTGCTTCGGCAAGCGATGCACATTCGTATAGGCTGTGATTTTTTCATCGCGTATTATACCCAAAAAGAGATTAAGGCTATCGCCTATTTTTTAGTGATTACACCGCTATTATCTAATGCCAGTGTAAAAACCCTAAATTGAGGGAAACGTACCTGAAGAGCTTTGGCTATTTTATCAGCATCCTTCTCATAGACAAGATTAAAAAATGTAGAACCTGATCCAGAAAGCGTTGACATCAATGCACCATGTTTCAATGCCAATTTTTGTACATCAAAAAGCTCAGGTATCATCTTCATTCGTCTTGCCTGATGTAACTTGTCCTTAGAAGCTATACGTAATAAACCCCATGATTCAGACATAAACAGCGATGTCATATAGGCAGCACGCGAAAGAGAATAGACTGCCTCCTCTTTTTTATACATTTTAGGCAAAATTGTACGGGATTTGGCTGTAGATGTTGTACGGTTTGGGACAACTACCACCGCTTTAAGATACTCAGGCATACGTCTTTTTTTACTATAGACCCTGTCTCCCTCAACACAGGCTACATTAAATCCACCCATAACCGCAGGAGTAATATTATCAGGATGATGTTCATAACGTAATGCAAGATTTAAAATCTCTCTTTTATTATATTTTTTACCTGCGGCACTATAAGCACCTGCCAAAGCAGCAACAATCACCGCAGAAGAGGAACCAAGCCCACGAGAAATAGGAATACGATTATGAAATTCAAATCTAAAATTGTCATCCCTTCCTGTCAGGCGTTTATAGTTTTCATTAAAAATAGAGAGGAAAAGTGTATTCTTTTTGATTTTAGCATTATCACTTCCTTCTCCATGGGTAGAGAGACTTAAAAACTTTGAAGGTTTTATAATAATTTCATTTCTTAAATCTACTGCCAAACCAAGAGTATCAAAACCAGGTCCCAAGTTAGCAGAAGTTGCAGGTACACTTATAAGCATAATATTTATCCATTTTATCAAACAGCAGGCAGACAATACTCAGGGGTTGACTCTTCATCTATTTTAAGATCATGAATACTTTGAGGTAATGCAAATGGTGCATTGACTGGCTGTTCATATTTTTTTGTCATTATAGTCTCTTTTTCCTTGATAAAATAGAGATTTCCAATAGCTTTGATGGGTTTCTCTCCATTTAATGCAAAACCACTACATCCATAACAAGGAATATCTCTGATAATTTCTATTGTTTTAAGCATAACATAGGTAAGTTTTATTGCCATATAGGAGCCAGGACCTTTGGTATAGATTATTTTAGAAATACTATAATCTTCTAAAATTTCCATAATCAACGGTAAAAGTATCTCTGAACTCTTCATAGATGATGAAAATCTCTTCACTAACTTTCCCTCTTCATACACGCCCAAAAGTAAAGGGGAAGAGATAGAGACAATAAGTAGCGTATAGGATTTAGGCAAAGGATTTTGCAAAGGACCTGCTTTCTAATGCTTCTACAGCTACCAAATCATAATTTCTGCTATCAGAGAGCAACTTACTTGTCAATTGATAATTTAAATGATGACTTCCTGCAAAAGATTCATATCTTCCTAAAATATTATGTCCAGAAACCATCATATCACCCATAGCATCCAAAATTTTATGTCTTGCAAATTCATTATTAAAACGCAACCCTTCCGGATTGAGCACTTTATAATCATCAAGTCCTATAGCATTTTGAAGTGTAGCTCCCTTTGCCAAACCTTGACTTTGCAGATATTGAATATCTTTGGCAAAACCAAAAGTTCTTGCTCTTGCAATCTCTCCAATAAAATTTTTGGTAGAAAAAACAAAATGCTCCTTTTGTTCACCAATGACAGGATGATCAAATTTAATTTTAAAATCAAATTGTGCATTTTCATCAGGAAGAAGCCTTACAAATTTATTTCCGTCAGTTACTTCAATTTTTTCTTTTATGCGAATTATTTTTTTAGAAGCATTTTGTTCTTTAATACCTGCTTCATCAAGAAGCAGACAAAATGAAATAGAAGAACCATCCATAATAGGCATTTCATTACCATCAACAATGACACGCATATTGTCAATACCATAAGCATATACAGCAGAAAGAAAATGTTCTATTGTTGAGATAAAACCTTTCTCATTTCCTATAACCGTTGCCATACGGGTATCTATTACAGAAAGGGGAGAGAGCGGAATAGTCAATGCCAAATCTTCACGATAAAAAACAATGCCTGCATCAACATCCAAAGGTTCAAGTCTTAATTTAATCGGTTCACCTTTATGCAAGCCCATACCTACAACTTCAATAGATTTCTGTATAGTACGTTGTCTCATGCACTCTCCTTTCTAAAATTTTACGTAGAGTATTATAGTATAAAATAGTTAACTTTTCAAAATTCCACGCCAACAGACAAACTAATCACCCAAAATAATCTTATCTGCTTCTTTAAAAATATTCTCTATATTTTTATGAATCCATGCTTGGTCAAACCACTCTATTGGTCTTACTTCTACCCCTTGAATTACCAAACCAAAATGCAGATGATCCCCTAATGCCAACCCTGAGGTACCTGTTTTGGCAATAATATCTCCGGCATTAACTCTCTCTCCCTCACTCACAAGTAACTGAGAACAGTGTCCATAAAGAGAATAGAGTCCAAGTCCATGATCTATCATTGGCATATTACCATAAATACCATTTTCACCAGCGAATACTACAGTTCCAGCATTGGAAGTTCTTATTTTTGCCATCTTTGTACTTGCCAAATCATAACCTACATGATAAGAGCGAGAAACTTCATTCTCTTTGTTTTGATAATAATAGTGACGTTCATCTCCATAACTTGCTACCTTTTGACTATTTTCCAAAGGATAAAATTTGTTAATCTTCCACTGCTGTAGCATTTTGGAAGAGACTCCTTTACTCAAAGTATGAATACGTACTTCATTATTTAGACGCATGGTCTCGTTGATTGCTTTAAGCCTCTCGATTTTATCATCAATATTTGCATATTCAGGGTTACTAGATGCCAAATCTGTAATTTTTCCATCTATAAACTTATCTGTAGCACGTATCCATGAAACCCTGTAATTATGTTTTTTTACATAAAAAGGAATAGCGACAACACGCTTGTTTTTTGCTATATCAACGGCAATAATTTTAGCATTAAAACTATTTTTCCTAAACGGCCATGCAATCAGTGCAACATAATATCCCTCTTTTTTATAAGGCTGTGCCTGAAACTGTACGCCTCCTGCTTCAACATATAGACGATCTAGATTTTCATCTTCTGCCTGAAATACAACCAAAGCGGAACCTCCCTGTGTAATACTATAGGAGTTTGCAAGAATATTAACATTGGGACGCTGATAATCTACATGAATAGTCAGTACTTTTGTACTGCTGTTACCTCGCATAAACTTCCACTTACTTTTATCTGTTACCACTACTTTGAGCTTCAATATTTTTGCCTTGGGATTTAATATCTTACTCTTTGGATAGTTAATTAAAAGTGTCTGTTCTTTAATCTCTTTGCTAAAAGTCCCTTGACCTATTACAAGACTATGCGTACCGTCACTTAATGTTAATTTAAAACTTTTTAGTGCAATATTGTCTTTCAGTGTTATTCTTAAAGGGTCTTTTCTATTCCAAAAAAGGCTACTTGGCCCTTCAACACCAGGAGAAACTCTTTCAAATTCAGGAGCGGTATAGACATACCCTGCTCCTGCAATTAATGCCAATAACACCAAAAGAATAATAACTTTACTTCCACTTTTTTTCTTACGTCTATACTTCATCTAATATTCCTAATTCATCTATACTTTTTAAAATTTTATCCATAGTTTCTTGTAAGTTGCATTGAGAGAGGGTAAATCCGGAAGCAACCTTGTGTCCTCCACCCCCATAAAGCAATGCAAGAGAAGAAACATCTACACTTTTACTACGCAAAGAGATACGTAATTCACTACCCAAATCCATTACAAAAACTGCTACTTCTACCGTTACCAGAGAACGCCCATAATCAACAATACCCTCCATATCTGCTACACTGGCACCCGAAGAGGAGATATCTTCTTTGCTTACATGTAACATGGCAACCCTTGCTTCTTTATGAAGCGTTAAGGAATGGAGTGCTTTTTCCAAAATACGCAGAGAAGCCAAAGCATTCCTTTGGGTAAAATTTCGTGCCACTTCTTCACACTTTGCACCTTTATCTATCAGAGCCTTGGCTACCCCAAAGACTTCTGCATTGACTGAAGTTGTTGTAAAATAACGTGTATCAGAAAGCAGCCCTGCATAAAAACAGGTAGCCGCATCCTCACCAATCTCATAGAGAGCATCAAACAAAACAAATGCAACCTGTGAAGCTGAAGCATATTCAGGGATAACAACATTGATTGTTCCATATGCAGTATTGCTTTGATGATGATCAATATTGAGCACCTCTCTGCCTGAAATATCAATCCCAAGTCTGTTCACACTTCCACAATCACAACTAATAATCAAACTCTCACTAAACTCCATCGTATGTTTAATTTTTTTATAATATGGTAAAAAATCCAAATAGAGAGGCAAATCATTTGACAAATTGACTATTTCCACACGTTTTGATCTCTCTTTAGATAGAAGTGCATAAATCCCTAATGCCGTACCCAAAGTATCTGCATCAGGATTAAGGTGAGAAACAATCGTAACAGTTGAAGCCTTTTCAAGTTGTGCTTTTACTTCAACATAAGGTATTTTTTGATGTATCATACACAACCTTTACTTTTTTCAAAATATTCTATTCTACTTTCATAGATAAATCAATCCAGTTTGCCTGATGAATTACAGAACCTGAGCTAATTGCATCTACTCCTGTTACAGCTATTTCCCTGATTGTCTCTAACGTAACATTTCCTGAAGCTTCCAGTAAAATATATGGATAGTTTTCATTTCTATATTTTACAACCTCTTTCGTCTCATCTATACTCATATTATCACACATCACGATATCTGCCCCTGCTTTCATCGCACGTTTGACCACCTCCAAACTCTCACACTCTATCTCTACTTTGGAAGTAAATGGAATCTTTTGACGCACCTCTTTCATAAAAATATCCAGATCATCTATCGTTTTAAGATGCGTATCTTTAAGCATCAGACAATCATCCAACCCCATACGATGGTTAATCCCCCCACCACAACGTACGGCATATTTTTCAAATTCACGCAAAAGCGGTCTGGTCTTTCTGGTATCCAACAATTTTACCCCTGTCTCTTTAATCGCTTCTACATATTGTGCCGTAAGTGTAGCTATGGAAGAAGCATGCAGCACCATATCCAAAATAGAACGTTCTAAAGAAAGAATAATCTTGGAGTTTCCAGAGATAAAGAGCAACTTTTTTCCTTTTTCAAAAAACTCTCCATCATTTACTTTCCACTCCAGATTCAAATCATACATCTTTGCAAAAGTCTCTACATACTCCTGCCCTGCAAATACACCATTACTCTTGGCAACAATATAGGCACGTATTGATTTTTGGGTACTGATACGTGAAAACAAATCACCTCTGCCTATATCCTCTGAAACCAAGGCTTTTAAAAATTCTTCTTTTAACATTATTTTATATCCAACATACGCTCAAGTGCCAAGTTTGCGTACTTCACAGTATGGGCATCAACCACAATTTCATTAATAGGTTGATTGTCTTCTATTGATTTAAGTGTCATATAGAGATCTTCCAAAGTTGTTTCATTCATAGTTGGACACTCAGGTTTTGTTGATGAAAGCACATAAGTATTTCCCTGTCTCATTCTGTTGACTAAATTATACTCTGTTCCTACTGCTACTTTTTCTTCAGGATCAAGGTCTGCTACATATTTAATGAGCTGTGAAGTAGAACCTGAAAAATCTGCTGCTGCTACTATCTTAGGGTCACACTCAGGGTGTACAGCTATTTTAATCCCTGGGTATTTGTTACGGTAAAACGCTATATCATCTAGTGTAAAGAGCTGGTGAACAGAACAGAAACCATTAAAACAAATCACATCTGCCTCTTTTGGGTCACACTCATTCTCTCCTTCTGCACCAATAACACAAGATTTTAATCCCATCTCAATGGCGAAATTTTGTCCAAGACATCTATCAGGTACAAAAAGGATTTTTTTGCCACTCTCTAACCCTTTTTCTATAATTTTAAAGGCATTGGATGAAGTACAGACCATTCCTCCCATCTCTCCTACTTTTGCTTTTACTGTAGCATCTGAATTGATGTAAGTAATAGGTAAAATATTCTCTTTAGGTACACCACGCTCAACCATATAGTTTACAGAATCATCAAAATAACTGGCATCTATCATGCGTGCCATTGCACAACAGGCTATCTTTGGCATCAATACACGTTTTTGGGGGGCTATAACTTTCACACTTTGCCCCATAAAACCCACACCACAAAAGACAACCCATGGATTCTTATCTGCTTTACATTTACGTGCAAGTTCTAAAGAGTCCCCTGTAATATCTGCCATCTCAAATACTTCATCACGTTGATAGTAGTGTGCTACAACAGTAACATCTAATTCTTTTTTCAGTCTGTTTATTTCTTTTCTATAGTCAATACTCATTAACATCCCTTGGGTATAATTGTAGTTATTTTAGCTAAATTCGGCTAAAATTGCACTATAAATAAAAATTGTGGATTAATTATAATGGACTTCTTTACAAATCAAAATATCTTACTCTATCTTGCCGCCTATCTTATTGCGGGCATCCCTTTTGGCTATCTTTTAGCAAAACAATTTGCAGGAGTTGATATTAAAGAAGCAGGTTCTGGGAATATTGGAGCAACCAATGTACTGCGTGTTGTAAAAGAACAAGACCCAAAACTTGCTAAAAAATTAGGAGCAACAACACTTTTTCTTGATGCCATTAAAGGCATTGTTGTTATTGCTGTAGCAAAGATACTTGGAGCACCAGAAGGTGTACTATGGACTATTGCGGTACTGGCAGTTGTCGGACACTGTTTTTCTGCATTTTTAGCATTTGAGGGAGGGAAAGGTGTTGCTACAGGTTTTGGCGTACTGCTTATGATGATGCCTGTACCTGCACTCATTGCCATTATTACATGGTTAGGTGCTGCCAAGGGGCTTAAAATCTCTTCACTCTCTTCACTAATAGGACTCATAGCATTTATTATTGCTTCTTATGTTCTCTATCCCAAAGTACCAGGTATTACTTCCCATGCTCCTATCTGGATTATTGCTTTTATTATTTTTTACAAACATATTCCAAATATTATACGTATTTTCAAGAAAGAAGAGGCAAAAGTTTAATCTATGACCATTCATATTGAAAACTTAACCTTTGATGTGATTATTGGTTTACTTGATTTTGAACGTGACAGACCACAACGTATTATCATAGACCTTAAGGCTTCATACAAATATACTGACAATCATTTTATAAACTATGCTGATATTGTATCACTTATAAAAGAAAAACTTAAAACACAACGCTATGAACTTCTTGAAGATGCGCTGCTGGAGCTAAAAGAGATACTTTATATCACATACCCAAATATAGAAGAACTCTACATTAAAATAGCGAAACCAGATATTTTGACAGAGTGTTCTGTAGCACTGAGTCACACTTGGCATTTTTAAAATTTTCAAAATCTCCTTTTTTATGCTATAATATTAAACAAATCTTAAAAATATAAAGGCTCAGGTTATGAGAATACTAATTATGGAAGAGGAAGTGAATCAGGGAAAAGCACTTTCTGATGCATTAATTGAAGAGGGGTATCAAGCTGATATTGCTGAAAATATCAGTGATGCCAAATATTATCTTGATATTAGAAATTATGACCTTGTGCTTCTTTCATGGAAACAAAACACTCATCAGGATATTGATATCATTTCAACAATCAAAACTGGTTCTCACAAAACATCTGTTATAGTTATCTCAGAATGTACAGACAAAGAGAGTGAAATTCATGCATTACGTTCAGGGGCTGATGATTTTATTAGAAAACCTCTTGATAATGATATTTTATTTATACGTATAGAAGCAAAACTACGTTTTGGTGTCTCAAACATTATTGAAATTGAAGATCTTATCATCAATCCTGAAGAGGAAAAAATTATCTATCAAGGTGAAGAGATAGAACTAAAAGGAAAACCTTTTGAAGTACTTACTCACCTTGCCATACATAAAGATCAGATTGTCTCCAAAGAGCAGCTACTTGATGCAATTTGGGAAGAGCCTGAGCTTGTTACCCCTAATGTAATAGAAGTTGCTATTAACCAAATCCGTCAAAAGATGGATAAACCTCTGGATATTACAACCATAGAAACAGTAAGAAGACGCGGATACCGTTTCTGTTTCCCTAAAAAGATCTCCTAAGCAGGAACCTTTTTCTCTCTCTTGGAGAGAATTTCTTCACATATATTTTTTTTCTTCATTTTTTAAATAAACCATAAGCTTTGATGGGTTATAACTCGTATAAATATTTAGAAGGTAATAAAATATGGCATTAGTAATAACTGACGAATGTATTGCATGTGACGCATGCAGAGAAGAGTGCCCAAACGAGGCAATCGAAGAAAATGATCCAATCTATCTTATTGACGCAGACTTGTGTACTGAGTGTGTAGGACATTTTGATGAACCTCAGTGTATTGCAGTATGTCCTGTAGATTGTATTATCTCTGATCCGGACAATATTGAGAATGTTGATGAACTGATGTTTAAATATCAAAAACTTCAAGAAGAACTGGAAGCTTAAAATTAAATCTTAGCCAGACTTGTTTTCGGACAAGTTATTTGGTATCACTGCACCCTCTTTCCCAAAAAAACAAAAGTAATAAAAATAGTATTTTAAAGTTGATTGTATTTTAGTATGCAGGTACATATGTGTACCTGCTTGAAGCTTTAGAATTTTGTTCCCATAGAAAATTCAAAGGCAGCCGTTTTGTCACCCTCTTCATCATCCAACGGCTTGGCAAATACCAGATTAATAGGTCCAAAAGAAGAACGCCACTCCAACACAACACCTGCAGAAGAACGTGTAATATTATTAGTAATTTCAGAACCTGCCGAATCTTTACGATCGGTACTAATAGTACCATAATCATAGAAGAACGCCAAACGCATCTTAGCTGCCTGAGAAAGTGGGATACTTGCCTCAAAAGAAGCAGAAGCACGCTTTGTACCACCAATAAGACTTCTGTTCCCATTAGCATCCATAAAGTAAGGAGAGAGAGAATAAGGGTCATATCCTCTAATGCTGCCTATTCCACCAGAGAAGAGTCTTTCTGCAACAGGTAACTTTTCATTATCATTACTTCTTACCATGGAAAATTTACCTTTAACACGCAAAATAAGATCATAATCTATCCAATCTTCAAGACCATAATAGAAAGCTATTTTCCCTGAAGTTCTTAAAATATCTCCATAGCCGCCAGGGAAAGTTGTTGCATTATAGTCATCACCATAAAGTTTTCCATATTCAAAACTTAATACGGCTTTCATCCCCTCTCTTGGAACATAGTAATCATCTGTATTATCATAACTGATATTTGCCAAAAAAGAGACTTTGCTATATTTATCGGCATACAATAATGAATTTAATGCACTGACTGTACTGTTGGCATCTGTATTGGTTACCGTTGATTTATTATCAATATATCCCAATCCTACAGAGGCATGAAAATGTCTATAGAACTCACGTCCTACTGATATATTTGCACCCAACTGATCCTCTGTATAATCAAGATATTCATGATCTTTTTTATACAAACTGGTAGAGAAACTATACATACTATCCCATACTTTTGGGTTGGTAAAAGAGAGATTGAAATTTTTTGAAATTTTTGAAACCTCAAACCCAATGGTAGAACTGATTCCTGAACCAAAAAGGTTTTTATCAGAGACCGATGCATTAACCATTAATCCTTCATAAGAACCATATCCACCACCTGCAGATATAGCCCCTGTAGATGTCTCTTTTACATGAACCAAAAGGTTAATCTTGTCTGCTGAAATTCTTTGACTTTGAATATCTACTTTTTCAAAAAATCCTGTTCTTCCCAAGGCAGACTTTGAATCTTTCAAATCTGTTGCATTAAACTTATCTCCTGGAGCCAGATAGATATAACGACGAATTACTCTGTCTTTTGTAGTATTATTTCCTGAGATGATTACATCATTAATCGTTACAGGTTCTCCTGGTTGTACAACATATTGTAAATCAATCACATTCTTTTCTGCATTTTTATTCATTTGCGGAAGCACTTGCACGTAGGCATACCCAAAGTTACCGATTTCCTCTTTAAGCATTTTTATATCTGCACGCATTCTTTTAATATTGAAAATTTTTCCTTTTTGCAAAAGAAGACTATGCTCTAAAGATTTTACATCAAGTCCGTCAATATGCTGTACAATACTTACTTTCCCAACACGATACTGTTTTCCTTCAACAATTTGATAATCAACCTCTGCATTGTAAGATCCAAAATCTACTCTCATTAATGGTTTTGAAACTTTTGCATCAATATATCCGTGTTTCATATAGGTATTTTTTACTCTATAAGCATCATATTCAAGTTGTTCTACGGCTGCTTTACCATCATTTCTCCATGGCATCCATCCTAAAACATCCTTTTCTTTATTGGCAAGTTCTAGCTCCAAATCATCTTGACTTACCTCTTTTGAACCTATAAAGTTAATTTTTTTAATAGTGATTTTTTCACCTTTGTTTACATCAAAAACAATAGATACACTGCTTTCTCCCACGGGAGAAGTTGTCACCTCTACAACAGTGTCATAATAACCTTGACTTTCAAGTCTGGAAACTAATGTACGTTTGGCTTTTCTTACATGTCTTGCATCATACAAATCTCCCTTTTTAAGCCCAATACCTGCTAAAAGCTTCTCTCCATCATCTCCAGATCCATACCCTTTGATTTCTACATTGGCAATAGCCAGTTTCTCTTTAAAATGATAAATTAGTGTACCGCCTCTTTGATCAACCCATACATCTTTAAAATATCCCTGTGCAAAAAAGTTTTTAATTGATTCATTAATATTTTCTGCAGTAATTGTGTCTCCAATATTGATACCTGCTACCTCTTTGGCCGTTGTATCTGAAAGATGTATTAACCCTTCAAATTTTATCTGTGTGACTTTTTGTGCCAAAAGGAGTGAACCTATAAGCATCCAAGAGAGGAGTATCTTAGAGAAGAGTGTCTTTTTTATCATAATGAAGCCTTCATATAATTTGCTAATATTTTATCTTTATTTCAATAAGAATATCATAATAAACAGAGAAATGATGCTATACTCTTCCAAAAAATTGCAGAGGTAATCATATGAATATCATCAAGGTAGGTTTTGTTGGCTTGGGTCTGATGGGGGGTTCATTGAGTATTGCACTTAAAAAATACTCCAAAGATTATTATTTTATTGGGTTAGACCACAATAAACTACACTGTTCACAGGCACTTGAACTCGGTTTGGTAGATGAAATAGCCAACTCTCTGGATGCACTTAAAGTCTGTGATATTATTTTTCTCTCTATTCCTGTTGATGGTATTATTGCCGTAGCACAGCAATTTGACACTTTACCTCCCAACTGTACGGTAATTGACTTGGGAAGTACAAAAGAAAAAATCTCTCTATCTATTCCAAAAAATATACGACAAAACTTTGTTACTGCTCACCCTATGACAGGAACAGAAAAATTCGGACCACATGCAGCTATTGATGATTTATATACCGATAAAGTAGTAGTACTTTGTGATATAGAAAAAAGTGGTAGCCATCAAGAAAAAATAGCGAAAGAACTCTTTAAAAATATTGGTATGAATATCGTCTGTATGGATGCTAAAGAGCATGACAGACATGCCGCTTTTATCTCACATATGCCCCATGCTCTCTCCTATGCTTTGGCAAATTCTGTCATACAGCAAGAGGCTTCAAAAAGTATTATCGCACTTGCTGGCGGTGGGTTTAAAGATATGAGCCGTATTGCAAAATCTTCACCCAATATGTGGGAAGATATTTTCAGGCAAAACAAAACAAATGTTTTAGAGGCGATTAATACTTTTCAGGCAGAACTTAAAAAATGTGAAAAAATGGTTAAAAATGAAGAGTGGCATAGACTCAATGACTGGATGAGTGATGCCAACAAACTACATGATATTTTAAAGTAAGTACCGAAATGTCGCAATTATAACTGCCTCTTTGTCAATCTTTTTAAGTATCAGGTTTTTTAAGATTTTTTTCTCTTTTAAACGGAGTACTCCTGTAGTTAGCACCTCACAATGTATTTCATCTTTTTTTGCACGATGAAACAGCTCTATATGGGTGAGCTTGACATGATTCCCCCCTATATCAAAGTTCACATTCAAAAGGGTTCTTTGTAGATATATATCTTCTTCCATTTGTCTAAATGAACTATAAAGCGGTATGGAGACCAACATCACAATCATCAACCAAACAAACATACCTTTTTTTGCCAAATGCAACGGAGAGTAGCCCAAAACAGCAAAGACGAAAGCTGCCGAAAATACAATCCCTACCAAATTAGTAACAAAGAGCAAAAAAGCAGAATAGAACATATGCCAATTACCCCACCCCATACCAATACCTGCTACTGCGATAGGTGGAACCAAAGCTACAGCTATAGCAACACCAGCCAAAGAACCAAGTATTTTTTCATTGGATTTAGCATATGCAGCAGCCGCACCTGATACCATAGCAACATAAAGGTCAAGTATCGTAGGACTCAAACGTCCGACCATCTCTGAAGTCAATCTCTCTATGGGTGTAAAAAGTGCCATAAGTGCTGCGGTTACCAATACGGTAGAAACACCTATGGCTATGGTTTTGACCCCATTAAGCTCCAGTGTACTGTCTTGCCTGAGTACTCCCATACTTAAGCTGACAATGGGTTGCATAAGCGGAGCTAAAAGCATTGCACCAATAATAACAGAAGAGGAGTTAATAAACAATCCAAATGTAGCTATCATTGTTGCCAGAATCAGTAGTACCATAAAGTTTTTACTTACCTTACCCTCTTCTCTCAAGTTGGTAAACAAACTTGCATACTGCGCTTTACTTGCATGAGAGAAAAATGGAATACTTTTGCTCAAATAGACACTGCTTTCTTCATCTGATGGAAGATGATCTATTTTGATACTGTCTTTACCTGTAGTCTGTTCTGCCTGTCTTTGCCAAAACTTCTCTCCTACACTCAGTGCCAAAGATTTCTCTTTCACCTCAAGCATCAAAGGGGTTACACCCATCTCTTGAGAATCAATACGCACTTTTAAAAATTCTTTGGTCTCTACATAGAGTTTGGAAGAACGAATGTATCCCACAGAATGGGGTAAAGTTCTGGGTGTCAAATGTGAAACCAAAGCCTTAAACAAATATCCCATATATTGCATAATAGATGTAGGTGAGAGTATAACCATTGAGAGTTTTCCATCACTGGCACTTAATTGGGAAGAGACAAGTTTGGATGCAAAGGTATTGTTCTGATACTCCAAACCTACTATACCTACGGCAGAGAGTTTTATCTCATTGTCATTGGCATCAATAATTTTCATTTGGGTATGCTTTAGGGTTTTGACTTTTTGTATGGTACGCCAAAATATTTTAATTCTATCGATATAAGTTGTCTCTCCAAGTGCTGTATCAAACACATCCAAAGGAGGTGCATCACCCACCACTACCTCTTGTAATACCACTGTACCATTGGCATAGAGTATATCCAGTGGTTTTTTAGAAGGAGTTAATGCAAGTTCTACTGCATCTTCAAGCTTGGAAGGCAGAGAAAATGTACGTACAAGTTCTTTTTGTTTGACAGAAGGGATAATACCCACAGAAAGATTATTTTGTTGAGCAAGAGCAAGTATAAGTTTTATCTCTTTAACACTGCCTGTTACCAGCAGATGATCTACCTCTTGTATATCTAAACTCTCCAGCCTGTCAAAAGAGCAGTAACATACCTCCTCTTTTTTCAGATACTCTTTTGCCTTGTCTATAAATTCGTTTTCATTTTCACTGTAAATATAATAAATCATAGAGATATTATAACCACACTACCTAAAACGCTCTACCATCTCTTTAAGTTCTTTTTTATCTATTTTCACTGATTTGTTACCATTTTTTTTAGCATAAAGTTTACGTACCATCGATTCTACTTTGGAATCTTCACTGATATGCCCATAGAGGATTTTAAGTGCTGCATCTTCTTTGTAGGGGTTTTGTTTTTTAGCAGGTATAAAACGTACCAAGTACATTGCTGCGATACCTGCCAAAAAGGCCAGTATAAGCATCCACCAGGCTACTGTTTTTACCTCTACTTTTTTCTCTATGATTATCTCTTTGGGTGTACGTGTCTGTATAGCTTTGGTTTTTACCATACTGTCTTTAGGCATCGTTGCGATTACCCCTACTTTTTTAGTGCTGCGTTTAACCTTCACACTATAAGCTGGGACAGTTAAAGATTTAATGCTGTCAGTTTTTGTATCCAACACACTAAATGTACGCTCAGGAATATAAAAATCTGCATCAGAGATCAATGCAAAACTTTTGGTATAGATACTATAAAGTCTATTATTTACAATTTTTTTCTTTACTTTCGCATCATCACTATATACCGTTACACCATCTATCTCATACTTTGGAAACTCAAAGTTCTCCAGATTTCCTTCTCCTTCAATCTTAAGTGTAAGATTGACAGGTTTATTGGCTTTTATCTCTTTTGCATCAATACTTGATGTTATTTTAAAGTCACCAATAAGATCTGCATCTTTTGTTTGAGGCAATACTTCTATAGATAGTGCATTAGATGCTTTCTGCTGCCATTTTATACCAAATGTCATACCAAATATATCTCTTCTGCTTCTGTCTGGAATACCAATTTTAGCATGTGCAGGAGAAATCGTAAAATTACCCTCTTTTGTAGCAGTTACAATATAAGGTACCTCTTGTACTTGATAATTTCCTTTGATATAGGCTTTTTGTTCTGCTCCCTCTGTTGCCACAAAAGCAGAAAAATCAGGTTTGGTATATTGTACATCTTGTGAAATTCTCATATCATTTCGTAAAGAGAAATAGACCGTTACAATAAAAGATTCACCTACATGTACTTTGGTTTTATTTGAAAGCATCTTTAGCATAAAAGGTCTATTTGCCTGTGTTGCAGCATTAGATTTAACAACGCGTATATCTATGGGATCTGTTTTGTATGTTTTACCAGAAATATGGACGATATAAGAGGGAATAGTCATATTATGCTCAGGGATGAAACGTATGATTTTTGTTGTACTCACTTCAGAAGTTGTTTTACCCTTTGTCATACTTAAACTTCTACTGCTACTGGTGGATGTACCCACCACTGGTGCAGTATCTACCGTAAGAATAGGAGGAAAATCTGCCAATCCTCCTGTCGCTTTAAGATAAAGCGTAACTGGGTTTCCCTTCACCACTTCTACTGTATCAACTGTGGCTTTTACACCTGCAGCATTGAGTAAAGTGAATAGTGAATAGTGAATAACTAATAATGTTAATAGTATTTTTTTCATTTGTTTTCTCCTCGTATAATTTATTTGAGATAACAATCCAGAGAAAAAACAATTTCCTAACACTATTTTTTTCTTTTTTGTTACTCTAAGATTGAAGTACTAACTTC